>Ga0207828_100043_pt1 | contig 241409 bp, 212 predicted proteins | sample TtaePargueraPR_11_FD_187276 | JGI IMG/M metagenome (GOLD analysis project Ga0207828, IMG submission 187276) | Aerobic enrichment media microbial communities from Bioluminiscent Bay, La Parguera, Puerto Rico - Tt and P2 (3) (SPAdes) | ecosystem: Environmental > Aquatic > Marine > Unclassified ...
CCGTCGACGCCGCCCACGCCTGTCCCGCCGGTCTCGAATACTTCGTGTGACGGGAATCACCTCATCAACGTCATCGCCGCCTCGGATGACGGGCAGAACAATCCAGGCAACGGGCCGGACCGCGCGATGGATGACAACCTGGCGCCGGCTTCGCGATGGGAAGCGTCAGGCGATGCAGTCACGATTACGTTCGACCTCGGCGTGCGCTACCTGGTCCGGGAAGTCGGTATCGCGTGGTACCAGGGAGATCAACGCGTTGCCGACTTCAGTGTCTTTGCATCGGTCGACGGTGCCAGTTTCGAATCGCTGCTGACCGACCAACAGTCGTCGGGCACGACACAGGGGCTCGAGCGGTACGACACCCCCGACACGCCGGCGCGGTATATCCGCATCGAGAACTACGGCAACTCACTGAATTCCGACAATTCGATCATCGAAGGCACGGCATTCGGCTGCACTTTGGATACGCCGGCGGCGGCGTTCGAGGAGGGCAACGCGACGGCATCGGATTTTGCGCTAGACCCTGGTGCAGCGCCCGGGTCGAATTTCGAGTTGCTCAGCTGGAAACTGAACACGCCGGCGGACCTGAATGGCAACGGCCTTTCTGACGAGGCCAGCGAGACCGATCTGAACAACGGGTTTACGGATGCGTTTTTCTTCACCGGCCCGGCCGGCGGGATGGTTTTCCGATCCACCATCGGTGGCGCGAAGACCTCGGCCAACACGAGTTACACGCGATCCGAATTGCGCGAAATGCTGCGCCGGGGCAATACCAGTATCAGCACGCGCGGAGTGAACCGGAACAACTGGATCCTGGGCTACCAGCCGGACCCGGGCTTGCCGGTCGGGGGGCGAAATGGGGTGCTGCGCGGCACGCTGGCCGTCAACCACGTCACTGAAACGGGGAATCGCAACCAGGTCGGTCGCGTGATCATCGGGCAGATCCACGCGGAGGACGACGAGCCGCTGCGCCTGTACTATCGGAAGTTCCCCGAGAACGAGCGTGGCTTCGTGTACCTGGCGCACGAGATTCGAAACGCGGATGATATTTATTTTCCGATAGTCGGACCGGCCAACAGCAATCCGGGCTCGGCACCTTCGGATGACGAGGACCCCGCCAACGGCATTGCACTGGACGAATTGTTTTCCTACGAGATCACGCAACAGGGCGCCCGGATTGACGTCATCGTTCGACGTGGCGACAGCACCGGCCCCATCATTGGTCATAACTACGTCGACATGCAGGCACAGGGCAGCGGCTATGACGTCCCCGAAGAGTGGATGTACTTCAAGGCCGGCGCGTACACACAAAACAACACCGGAGACGTGGCGGACTTCGACCAGGTGACGTTCTACGCACTCGAAGCCAGTCACGATCCGTAGCAAGGCAAGAACGGCAGATGCGGGACAAGAGTACGGCGAATCTACATGTCGGTGAACCAGGAGCCTCGCGCTCGGCGAATGCGAGCACGATTTCGGACTGCCTTGTTCACGCGCGGATCCGCGGGGAACGACTGGCGCAGTTTCCGGGGGCGCTTCCTGACAGCCTCGAGCAGGCGTACGCCATCCAGTCGAAGTCCATCGCGCGGTGGCCGGAGGACGTGGCAGGCTGGAAAGTGGCGCGGCTGCCCGTCGGTGATCGCGAGCGCTTCGGGTCGGAGAGGCTGGCCGGGCCGGTCTTCGGGTCGACGGTCAGCACGGTGGCCCGGTGTGCAGAAACGGTCGCGCAGATTTTCGGGGACGGATTCGCCGCCATCGAGGCCGAGTTCGTGTTTGAACTCGGCGTGACCGTGTCGCCGGGTACCGACGTCCGCACGGACGATGATCTCGCGGCCCTCGTGTCCAGGGCCTACTGCGGCGCCGAGATCGCGAGCAGCCCGGTTCCGAAGATCCTGGATCTCGGCGCGGTCGCCATCATTGCCGACTTTGGCCTCAACGCCGGGGTGGTCGTCGGTCCCGAGATCGCCGATTTTCGTACCCTGCCGGCGGGCTCGCTGGTCACCCGCGTGTCGGTGGACGGACACGAAGTCGGCTCGGCGAATCCGGGCCCGATTACCGGCGACCCGGTGCAGGCGCTCCGGTTTCTGCTCGACCATTGCGCCCGGCGTGGGATCGAGCTGCCGAAGGGCACGCTGGTCTCCACCGGGTTGCTGACAGGCGTTCATGCGGTCGACGTCGGTTCCGTTGCCCGCGTCGACTTCGGGCCGCAGGGCTGGTTCGATGTCCGGTTCGAGGCCGTCAGTCGAAGATAACGTTGTCGAGCTCGTAGTCGCTCTTGTTCGCGCGAATGGGCCCGGTGTCCGTCATCACGACGTCGGAAATCCGCGTGATGGGCTCGCCGTTCGTAAGAAACAGCTCCAGCGGTGCGCTGCGGTTCCAGTTCGAGTCCGCGATGTCCAGTCGCTGGACCCCGTGAAACTTCAGCGACGCGCCGGTCTTGTTGCGCGAACCGTGCCCGACGTTTGAGAACGCGTTCTCCGTGATTGAAACGATCGGCCCGAACGTACTCTCGTCGGTGCCACCCCGATAGACATTGGCGACGGCGCCCTGGATGTCATTGAACGAGCTGCCACGAATGGTCAGGTTCTCGACATTGTAGATGCCCAGGTCGTCGGTTTCCTTGTCCAGCGCCAGAACGGCTCCGGTGATATTCGTCATTTCAGTGTCGAGTATCTCGATCGAGTCCGCAAACGTGCTGCGGTATACCTTGAGAAAGTCGAAGCTGTGATTGACGTCGAGGTTGGTTACCTTGCAGTTTCGGACGACCAGGGAGTAATTGCGGTTCATCGAATACCGGCTGGTGCTGATGACGTTGTTGCCGGCGATATCCGGCGACTGCGCGCCGTCGATCCACAGGTTATCGAGTTCCAGCGAACCCCCGTTCTCGATGATGAAAAAGCTCGATTTCTCGGAGCGCACGAGTGCTTTCTCGCCATCCTCGGCGATGATCGAGACCGGGTGACGGGCGTAGGCGTATTTCGTGAGCACGTACTCGCCGCCGTTCTCCAGCACGAGCACGTCGCCGGGGGCGCTGGCGTCCAGCGCTTCCTGCAGGCTGTCGATGCCGGGCTCGACCGGAACACGCCCGCCGCTGCGAAATGCCACGTTACCATCGGGTTTGGGGTAGAAAACGGCACCGGTGTCGTCCCGGGTGACCGGCAACCTGACCTCACCGAAGCCGATCGCCTCGACGAGGGGCGCCTCCGGCGCCAGCAATCCGTGCGCATTCTCCGCGATGGCGTACGGTGCCGGTGAGAACCCGCGGTCGATCGGTACGTTCAGCTCACTGTTGACCACGTTGTTCTCGAACGTAATCCCCGAGATGTCGTCGTAGATCGTGAACGGGTCCAGGTTCGACTTCGACATGATGATGTTGCCGTTCATCGTGGTCCGTATCGGCGGTGCGGAACGTTCCGCGTCCGCGCCGGCACAGAGCTGGATGTGGTCGCTCTCAACGACGATATTGTTGTCCAGCACCGAATCGACGACCGGGTCGTAGCGGTTGATCGGCCCGTTGGGCACGCCGTTCATGATGACCAGCGCGCCGCGGAACCGGTGGCCGGTCAGGCCGTACAGGTAGTTGTTGCGCACGGTCTGGTTCTCGTTGATCACGCGTATGCCGCCGGTGTTTGGCTTGCGATTGCCGAGAAAATAGTTGTTCTCGACCAGCGTGAAGTGCCCGTGTCGCATCGTCAGAGTGCCCTGACTTTCGAAGAACACGTTGTTGCGGATCGTGTTGCCGCAGGACTTGCTCGAGATGATTTCGAGCTCGCCGCTGGTGCGGTCGAAGTAATTGTTCTGTACGACCGTGTTCGAGAATTCTCTCGAGTAGTGGCTCGTCCCGATCCGGAGCGTTTCGCCGCCGTTGGAGCCGAGGGTCTGGCGGGGACCGAAGTAGTTGTACTCGATGACGTGGCCGTTCTCGAGGCTTGCTTCCGTGTTCAGGCGGACAGCCATCGTCACGCCGCTATTCCCCTTTCCAATCAGCGTGTTGCGATCGAAGCGGTTGTTCTTCCCGTAAAGCGCAACCCAGGTGTCGGACGAGAATCGCTCGGGGTTGCTGAAGTGGTCGATCACGGTATTGGTAATGCGGGAATGATTGGCGAGGTCGTCGGATGAGGTCCGGAACGAGATGACTTCGCTCGTCGGCGTGAACCCGTCCCTGAATACCAGTCCCGATACGAGGATGTGTTCGCCGGAAATCGCAAGGCGTGACTGCCCGCTGATAATGACCTCGCCGGGGACTTCCGCGGTTAGTACGACCGGTTCATCCGCCGTGCCGATTGCGCTGAAGATCAGTTCGACATCGCGCCACGTACCGTTGGCAAGGATTACCTTGTCGCCGGGCTGAAGGTCAGACGAAACCTCGTTGAATTCCTCCATTGACCGAACGAGCCGGCCATCGGAGTCGGGCTCGCAGGCGGCCACGCCCAGCGCGACGAGTAAGAGGGCGGTTCGGTATGCCAGTGCACGATTCATGGGTCATCCAGTCCTGTGTTGCGCGACGTCGTTCAGGTACCGCTGCCGGCTCGCCATGGCTTTCCGGCGTAATTCTTCGACAGCCTTTTCCTCGGTGACATCAATCATGGAGGTCAGAAGGCGGGTGAAGTGCTTTTGCATGGCCCTGCGAGCGGCAAGAGGGTCGCGATTGCGCAATGCTGCCAGTACTTCTTCATGTTCCGCGCCACGATCGGCCGCGGTTTCGTTGGCGCAGACCGCCGCATGAACCTCTTTGACCGCATGATTCTCGGTTCGAATCTGCCACAAGGTTTCGATGACGAACTGGACGACGGCATTTCGCGATTCCGCCGCGATCGTGAGATGGAACTCCCGGTCGGCACGCTGTGACACGTCGTCCTCCCCGTCTTCCATCCCCATGGTCTCGACGAGTTCGTGGAGCCGATCGAGCGCCGTGTCGCTGATGGCCCTGGCTGCCAGTGCGGCCGCTTCCGATTCGAAAAGAAGGCGCGCTTCCGTCAGTTCGAAAGCGCTGACCATCGGCATCGGTAATCCGCCGTTCGGCGCGGCGGGCGGTTCGAGAACGTATACCCCGGACCCGGTCTTGATGCTGAGGTGACCGAGCGCCTGTAGCGCAATCTCGGCTTCGCGGACGGTGACGCGGCTCACGTCGAACCGCGCCGCCAGTTCGCGCTCGCCGGGAAGGCGGCTGCCGGGCGGGTACGTCCCGTTGTTGATCATGCCGCGTATCTGGTCGGCGACCACGTGATACAGCCGTTTTTCCTTCGCCATGACGCCCCCCCGGGCTTGAATGGTTAGTCCAGTGATTCGGACCCTGAGCGCGAATCATTGGCGGCCTCGAAGCAATAATCAAGCGCCGTCCAGCGATTGGTGTACCGCACCGGCGGCGGCACTGCAAATTAATTGGTCCTACCAATAGAGAAGTATTGGATTGACTTTGTGGTTGACAATCTCTGCTATATTGGTTTTTACTCTTGGTCTGGGCAGCGGTCCTGCCCGGTCACAATTCATATCGCTCAACTATTCCGGGGGGGAAACCGTGAGTAATCGAGGAATAACTACCGCGCTGGCGCTGTTCGCCGGCACACTCGTGCCCGTATACGCCAGTTTCGCGCAGGAGCAGGGTGACGGCGCGCTCGAGGAGATCGTCGTCACGGGTATCCGGGGGTCGCTCGCCAGCTCCGTCGAGGCGAAGCGCAATTCGGATAACCTGATTGAAGCCATCTACGCCGAGGACATCGGCAAGCTGCCGGACCAGAACCTGGCAGAGGTGCTCGAGAACATCACCGGCGTCCAGATCACTCGCGAGGCGGGTGTGGGTACCGGCGTTCAGATTCGCGGCACGAACGCGAATCGCACCGAAATCAACGGGGTTTCAACCGTTGGCTCGGGAGCAGGCCGCAGCGGCATCGACTTCGAAGACGTCGCCGCGTCGCTGATCTCCTCGGTTGAAGTCGTCAAGGCACCGGAAGCGAAGACGATCGAAGGATCCGTCGGTGGCACGATCAACCTCCGGACCCGGCGGCCTCTCGATCTGACCGAGTCCCTTCTTGCCTTTCGTATCCAGGGTGAAGACAGCAGCCTGTCGACGGACGGCGGACTGCAACCCCGGGTGTCAGGTACCTGGGGCGACAACTGGACGACGGACAACGGCGATTTCGGCGTCGTGATCAGCGGCAGCTGGAGCGAGCAGGACGTGACGGCATTCCGTCCCCGCGCCGATCGCGACAACCTGGTGACGTCGGCGAGCGGCGTTCCGGCGTCCCAGTCCTTCGACTTCCTGCCCATCCAGTTCTTCGTGCAGGACTACGACAACTACGAGTACGAAACGACGAATTTCGTCGGTTCGTTCGAGTGGGCACCGAACGACGGGCTGAAGCTGTATTTCGACGCGATTATCAACGACCAGGAGCGTTACCAGGAGAGCACGCGAATCCAGGCTTCGGGTGTCAGCGACCTCAGGGATGTCGCGGCTCCCGATACTTACGAAACGGTGAATTTCGGTACGCTGGATGGCCAGAGCGGTTCACAGACGATCGGCAGCATCCAGGCGGCACTCACGGGCGTCATTCCCGTCGAGGCCGGTGACGCGGATCCGAACCTGCGCATGTCCACGGACACCGGCTCGCGCGTGACGGACAGCGATGTGTTCCGGCTGGGCGGCGACTGGCTCATCGGACGCTGGTCGGGCACCGTCGAGGTGTCGTCCTCGTCGAACGACACGATCAGCCCGACGTTCGATACCACGCTCAACTTCATCAACCCGAACGTGGCAACCAATTCGTCGAACGAAAACGGCACGCCCTTCGTGTACGACCTGACCGGCGGCTCACTGGCATTCGGCATTGCCGAGGGTGTGGCCGGGTCGCCCACGGTCGCGCAGTTGCTCGATCCGGCGAACTACATGCTGCGTGACGTCAACCAGGCACAGGACATCACCGAGAACAGCGAGACCGCGTTCCGGGCTGACTTCTCGTACGAACTGGAATGGTCCGGGGTCACGTCGATCGATTTCGGCTATCGCTACAGCAAGAGTTCCAGCCTCAACGACGATCGCGGTTCGAACGTCGGCTTGCGCAACTTCGACGACAGCCCGACCGGCGACCTGTTCGCCAGCGTCATCACGACCGGCCCGGACAACTTCAACGAGGCGGATGGCCGGGACCTGTACGTTCGCGACTTCCTCGTGATCAACCCGGAAATGGTCAACTCCGATCCTCAAGGGGTGGTCGACGTACTCAATGCGGCCATCGAAGCGAACAACGCCAACACGGGATCGACGCAGGGCCCGATCAGTGAGCCGACGTCGACCGTCGCTGCCTTCTTCGACATCGAGGAGGAAACGAACGCCTTCTACGCACAGGCAAACTTCCAGTACGGCATGTTCCGCGGCAACGCCGGACTGCGTTACCTGGAGACCGACATCAAGTCGGTCGGCAACAGTGTCCTGAACGGCCAGGTGACGCCGACGACCAATACCGGAAACTACGACTTCGTCCTGCCGCGCATCAACGTGGTGGCGGACGTCAGAGACGACCTGGTCATCCGCGGCGGCTGGGGCAAGGACATCCGTCGCCCGGATTTCGACGCGTTGTCGACCTCGGTGACGTTCGAAACCAGCCCGAACCCGGCAGTACCGATCGGCAACCCGAATCTCGAGCCGGAAGAAGTCGAGTCGTTTGATCTGTCCGTCGAGTGGTACTTTGCGCCGGCCAGCGTGGTCAGTGTCGGCTACTTCCACAAAGAGCGGACCGGTCTGTTCGTTGCCACGACGGAATCCCCGTTCGAAGATCCCGTCACGGGCTATCGCGACATTACACCGCCTTGCGAGGCTGGCGGCATTTTCAACCCGATTGCGGACATCAACGTGTTCGGTCCGGATCCGGGCGTCGGTGTCTGCGTGCCGATCTCGTCCACGATAAACGGTGCCGGCAAGACCAAGCAGGAAGGTTTCGAGTTTGCATTCCAGTATGACCTTTCCGAGTTTGAAGGCAGCATCGGTTGGGCTTCCGGCTTCGGCTTCCTGGCGAACTACACGATCCAGGAATTCTCCGGAGGCGATACGTTCCTGAACCCGACGTCGCGTGCCGATGACGTGTTCACGGCCCTGGGTTCCCCGGACGTGACGCTTCGTGCGCAACTGATCGACTTGTCGGAGAACGCGTACAACCTGACGCTCTACTACGAGAAGTACGGCCTTTCGGCCAGGGCACGTTACACCTGGCGTGAGGCCTACCGTTCGGAGGACTTCGGCAGCACGAACAGCCTGCCCTGGGGCTTCCCGGTGGTTCAGGAAGACCGCGGTCAGCTGAACGTCAGCGTCAACTACGCAGTGACCGACAATCTCAGCGTCGGCATCGAGGGCGTCAACCTGACCGAGGAAGACGTGGTTCAGTCGTGCGTCAACGAAGGCGCGCTGTTGTGCTGGCAAGGGCTGACCGATCGTCGACTCACGTTTGGCGCCAGCTATCGTTTCTAGAGCCGTTGCCATCCACGATGGCACCCCGGTTCGCCCCCATGAGCCCCGGCTTCGCGCCGGGGCTTTTTTGCTGGCGAGTGATTGCTGATACCTTGGGTCACCGCCAGCGGCGCAGCCCCCGCGTGAGCGGCAGGTTGCAGACGGACTTACGAAGGACCGGGTGACTTATGGACATGCTACGCAGGGCGACGGTATTCATGATGCTGGCTGGACTCGCGCTCGCGACGGACGCCCGATCGGCGGCACATCCGGGTCTCATCCTGACCCGGTCCGGCGTCGAGCAGATCAGGGCCGGACTCGGCCAGGTTCCGCTGTTCGATGCCGCCCTGGCAAGCGCCCGGGACGAAGTCGATGCCGAGATCTCACTGGGCATCGATACGCCGTTGCCGAAAGACTTCTCGGGCGGCTATACGCATGAACGCCACAAGCGAAACTTCTTCGCCATGCAGAAGGCGGGCGTGCTGTTCCAGTTGCTGGAGGACGAAAAGTACGCGGTCTACGTAGGCGACATGCTGTTCCAGTACGAGGCGATGTACAAGGACCTTCCGCTGCACCCGCAGACCCGTTCCTATGCGCGCGGCAAGCTGTTCTGGCAGTGTCTGAATGACGCCAACTGGCTGGTCTACGCGAGCCAGGCGTACGACGCGATCTACGACTGGCTGGCCGAGGACGAGCGCGCGAGGCTCGAGGAAAACCTCTTCCGGCCGTTTGCGGATTTCCTGTCCGTCGGGAATCCCCAGTTCTTCAACCGCGTGCACAACCACAGCACCTGGGGAAATGCCGCGGTCGGGATGATCGGCCTCGTGATGGGCGACGACGAACTCGTACAGCGTGCCCTGTACGGCATCGAAGACGATGGTCTTGCCGCCGGCGTGAAAGATGACGACGGAGGCTATATCAAGGTCGAGGGGCAGGGCGCCGGTTTCTTCGCGAATCTCGAGGAGCCGTTCTCACCGGACGGGTACTACACGGAGGGTCCGTATTACCAGCGCTACGCGATGTACCCGTTCCTGATCTTCGCGCAAGGGCTGCACAACGTGAAGCCGGAACTCGGCGTCTTCGACTACAAGGACGGCGTCCTGCTCAAGGCGGTCAACACCCTGCTGACGCTGTCCGATGCAGACGGTGAGTTCTTCCCGCTCAATGACGCCCAGAAGGGAATGTCGATCTATTCGCGCGAGCTGGTAACCGCCGTCGATATTGCCTACCACTTTGGCGGCCGCGACCCGCGTCTGCTCGACGTTGCCGCGCAGCAGCAGCGGGTCTCGCTCGACGAAGCCGGCTTTTCGGTTGCACGGGGAATTCGCGATGGGCTCGCCCAGCCGTTCGAGAAGACGTCCGTCAATCTCGCCGACGGATCCGATGGACGCGAGGGCGGCGTCGCCATACTGCGATACGGAAACGAAGACCTGGCGCTGGTGTTCAAGTATGCGGCGCAAGGGCTGAGTCACGGCCACTACGACAAATTGTCCATTTCGCTTTACGAACAGGGAAGCGAAGTGCTGCAGGACTACGGACTGGCGCGATTCGTCAACATCGAACAGAAAGGCGGCGGGAACTACCTGCCGGAGAACGCGTCGTGGGCCAAGCAGACGATTGCGCACAATACCGTCACGCAGAACATGACGTCGCATTTTTCCGGCCTGTACGACATCGGTAGTCAACATCATTCCGAACTGGCCTTCTACGACGATGCGAACGAGAATGTTCAGGTCGTGAGCGCGACCGAGTCGAATGCCTACCCCGGCACGGAGATGCGTCGCACGCTGGCCATGATCAAGGCGCCGAACTTCGAAAAGCCGTTTGTCCTGGACGTGTTCAGGCTGTCGTCAGACAGCACCAACCGTTACGAGTTGCCGTTCTGGTACATGGGCCAGGTGCTGCAGGTCAATGCCAGCCTGGCGCATCCGCAAGCGCTGCAGCCCATTGCCGGTGAGTATGGCTACCAGCACCTGTTTCTGGAAGCGTCGGGCACGCCGTCGTCGGACAACGCCCGTTTTCAATGGATGGGCGGGGGGAAGTTCTACACGCTGACAACCGCGACCCTGCCGGGTGACGAGCTACGACTCGTGCGGCTCGGCGCCAACGACCCGGACTTCAACCTGCGAAGAGATGCCGCATTCGTCGTCCGGCGCGACGATGCGGGCGACACGGTCTTTGCCAGCGTCATCGAACCGCACGGCAGTTACGATCCGGTGACCGAGGTCGCGGCGAACTCGTCGAGCAACGTCGCGAAGATCGCTGTCGTGCACGATGACGAACGCTACACGGCCGTCGCGCTCACGGACCGGCAGGGGCGCGAGCATGTTCTGATACTTTCGAACCAGGACACGACGGCGGCGCAGGCGCACCGGCTTCGCCTGGGTGAAACGCAGTACGAATGGACGGGGCCCTACTATTACGCCGAATCGCCAGGGGGCAGTTCGTCCCCTCGATGATGGCGTGGGCGGATCATGCCTCGGACACGAGGTGGTTCAGGGAGAACCGTTGCCGGCTCTCGACGGCACGGCGGCGGGCTTCCTCGATCTGCTCCGACTCGTTGGCCGCAATCAGCTTGTTCAGCAGCCGCGAGAAGTGCGCGTGCATCGCCTTTCGGGCGGCGCTCGCGTCACGACGCTTCAGCGCGTCGTAAATCTCCTGGTGTTCCTGAATCCGCAACTGGCCGTTGGTCTCGCAGACGGCCTGGTGCGCCTTGCGAATGCCCGGCGAGTGGTCGCGCTGATGCCACAGGTTATTGATGACCGACATGAGCATCTTGTTCTGCGTGGATTCGGAGATGATCTTGTGGAATTTCTGGTCGGCCAGTTCCGAAGTCAGCTTGCCGTCGACCGATTCGTCCGCCATCTCCTGCAGTGCGGCCTCCAGTTCATCGAGTTGATCGTCGGTGATCATCGTCGCGGCCAGGGCCGCCGCCTCACCTTCGATGAGGGCACGAGCTTCGGCCAGTTCGAACGGGGTGATCGAATGGTCGATTCCGTTGTGCCCGGACTTGGCGTCCAGCAGGTAAACGCCGGACCCGGTCCTGACGCGGACCCGATTGCGTGCCTCGAGCGCGATGATGGCCTCGCGAATGGTCGGTCGACTGACGCCGAAGCGCTCGGCCAGCTCCCGTTCCGGCGGCAACCGGCCACCCGGCGGGTACTCGCCCTCGTTGATGAGTTGCTCCATCTTGTTCACGACGCTCTGGTAGAGGCGCTTTTCGTTGGCCATACGTCAAGACTCCTGAGTGCCGCTTTCCCGCGAACACGGCGGCGATTCCGGTATTGTAGCGCGGCTGCCGAATCTGGTCATCACAAGTGTCTGCCAAGCGGTCTTAGAATTCCGGCCGCTACGTCGATTTGCGCGGCTCCGGGGGCTGCGCGGGCCGGATTGGAGTCGCACCGGGCCGAGAACACCGCAGGTGCCATGCCCGTCCGACCGATTGGCCTGACATCCGGTAATAACAACCTCGGCAGTTGGACAGGAAATTGGCTTGACCGCACAGCAGCGGGTTGGTTAAGGTTGTGTTCGACCAGAATTGCCCCGGGGGGGGACCGATGAGAGCGTTTGCCAGTTTCGGCACCAGCGATGTCATGTTCACGAATCAGGCAGGGCAGAAAGGGACATGAAAATACCGCATCTTCGCTGGGGCATCGTCACACTCGTCGCCATTGCCACGGTAATCAATTACATCGACCGGGGAGCGCTCGGTTTTCTCTGGCCCGAGATTTCGGCGGACATCGGGCTGACGAAGACGGATTACGCGATCATCCTGAACGTCTTCACGTTCGCTTATGCGTTCGGCCAGACGCTCTTCGGCAAGATCTTCGACTGGATCGGAACGAGGCTGGGCTTCGTGCTGTCGATCGCCGTCTGGTCCCTGGCAACCATGTTGCACGCCGTAGCCGCCGGCCTGACCAGCTTTGCGATTTTTCGCGGCCTGCTGGGTGTGTCGGAGGCCGGCAACTGGCCGGGAGCGACGAAGGCAAATGCCGAATGGTTTCCGATCAAGGAGCGTGCGCTGGCGCAGGGTATCTTCAATTCCGGCGCCGCAATCGGCGGAATCGTTTCGGCGCCCATCATCGCGTACCTGTTCGTGTACCTGGAGAGTTGGCAAGCGACGTTCATCGCGGTCGGCGCACTCGGGCTGTTGTGGCTGGTACCGTGGCTGATCGTCTACAAGTCCGGGCCGGAAGCGCATCCGTGGGTATCGGAGAAAGAGCGCGAGTACATACTGACCGGCCAACGGAACACGGAGACCAATGAAGTTGCTACCTACGCCCCCGGGTCTGCCGAGATTTTGTCACGGAAGCAAAGCTGGGGCGTGATCATGGCTTCGTTCTTCCTCGATCCCATCTGGTGGCTGTTCGTCGGCTGGCTGCCGTTGTACCTCTCGGAGACCTATGGCTTCGGCGTGGCGGAGATCGGGCAGTACGCCTGGATACCTTACGTCGGTGCGATGTTCGGCGCCTGGTTCGGCGGGCTGTTGGCCCAAAATCGAATCAAGTCCGGCTGGACGGTCAATGCGGCAAGGAAGTTCGTGATCAGCCTGGGTGGCCTGATCATGCTGGTGTCGCTCCTGATGACGACGAAGGCCGCGACACCGATCGTTGCCGTCATGCTGATGGCAGCAATTCTGTTCGGGTTCCAGACCGCGGTCGGTAATATTCAGACCCTGCCGAGCGATTTCTACAGCGGCAAATCCGTCGGCACGCTTGCAGGTTACGCAGGGACGGCAGCCAAGCTCGCCGTGGTCGGGCTCAACTTCCTGATCCCCGTGATTACCGTCAACAGCTATGCGCCTGCGTTCGTCGTTGGCGCGGCGCTGGCGATCCTGACCGTCCTGTCGGTATGGGTACTCTGTGGACACATCCAACCCCTTAGCCCTCGCACGGCTAGCCCTGATCAACGCTCTTGAGAAAATAGGAACGAGATAATGAAGACTCTTGAAGGAAAAGTAGCAATCGTCGCCGGTGGCGCGAGGGACATCGGCCGGGCCGTTTCGGAGCGGTTGGCAGCAGACGGTGCCAAAGTGGTCGTCAACTATTTCAACAACCCGGCTCACGGTAACGAAACCGTGGCGGCCATCGAAGCGGCGGGCGGAACGGCAATCGCCGTCGCGGGCGACATGACCAAGAAAGCCGATGTCGACAATCTCGTCAGCGAGACGCGCAAGGCATTCGGCGATTCCATCGACGTGCTCGTCAACGTTGTCGGTGGACTGGTCGCGCGCAAGGCCCTCGCTGAGATGGACGACGAGTTCTTCGACTATCTCATGAGGCTCAACGTGACGAGCACGTTCCTGACGACGCAGGCCGTGGTGCCGCACATGGGAACCGGCAGCGCCATCGTGAACTTCTCCTCGCAAGCGGGGCGGGACGGCGGCGGCCCGGGTGCCGCGGCCTACGCGACGTCCAAGGGAGCCGTCATGACCTTTACTCGTTCCATGGCCAAGGAACTGGGCCCGTCCGGGATTCGCGTCAATTGCGTCTGTCCCGGCATGATCAGCACGACGTTCCACGACACGTTCACGAAGAAGGAAGTGCGCAGTAACGTCGCGGCCGCGACCCCTTTGCGCCGCGAAGGGCAGGCGAGCGAAGTCGCCGCCCTGGTGGCTTACCTGGCCACGCCGGGTGCCGGCTTCATCACCGGTGCAAGTGTCGACATCAACGGCGGCATGTTCTTTTCCTGAGACCCGTGGCAGGCGGATGCCCGGCCGGGACGTCGGTCGGGCGCTAGGCCGCGGGCCACGCTCGAGGCGCGTCCGGATCCCGCACGAGTTCCTCGTACAGCGCGATCGTCTTGCGCACAGTGTCGGCGTGATCGAAGTCGGTGCGAATGCGTTCCCGCGCGGCGGCGCCCATGCGCTGGCGCATCGCCGGATCGCGGTACAGTCTCTCGAACGCGTCGGCGAGCGCCTGCGAATCACGAATCGGCACGACGAAACCCGATTCGCCATCGACCACGAGTTCGGGGCTGCCGCCGCTGTCGGTCACGACCGGCGGCACGCCGTAGGCCATCGCCTCGATGATCGCGCGGGCGAGGCCTTCGCGCTTCACCGATGGCAGGCAGAACACGTCGCAGGCGGCACTCCAGGCCGGCGCGTTCGTCTGGAACCCGACCCGGTGAATCCGCTCCCTGGCCGGGCTGCGCGCGATGCGCCGGTCGAGCTTTCTTGCGTCCATGCGCCCGATCAACACCAGGTGCGCCGGGATGTCGTCAGGCATTCTTTCGACGGCCTCGATCAGGTACTCGACGCCCTTGCGCGGCCGGTAGGCGGCCGTGCAACCGATCGTGAAGGCGTCGGCGGGGATGCCGGCCACTGCGAGATCGACCGGTGTGTCCGTGTACCACGTAAGCTTGTGTCCCTTGTGGATCGTAACGGGGCGTGTCGCCGGCATGCGCAGGAACGCGGGACGCATCTCGAGAAACCAGCGTCGGATCGCATCGCAGACACAGATGATCCGGTCGATGCGCGGATTCAGGTAGCGCTTCCAGGACATCGGGTCGAGGAAGCTCATGTTGCCGACGATGCCGCGGTATGCGACGACCTTGACGGGCAGGTCGCGCGCGGCATGCAGGCCGTTCGTCAGCGCCCGGCTGTTGAACGTGTGAAGTATGTGATAGCGGCCGCGAAGCAATTCCTCGCGCAGGCGGGCCCGGCCGTCGCGATCGAAATTTCGCCGCAGGGGAATGTCGATGATCGGCACGCCGGCCTCGTGCAGTGCCTGGAAATTGGGGTTGGCTGACGGACAGACGACACGGAGATCGATGCCGGCCTTGCGCAGTTCGACGAACATGGCGACGGTCGGTTTGTCGCCCCCCTCGGTAACGCACAATGATCGGATGGTCATCCTGTCAAAGGTAGCACAGGCGCGGCGTGGGTCGCCGGCGGATCATCTGCTACAGTCAGCGTCATGCGTCGCCGTCTCCTGGTCCCGATTATCGCCTGTGCCACCGTCCTGGCCGCCTGCGCGGCCCCCGGCGAGCGGGCCACGGGCGGTGTCGAAAACCGGGGCGTCGGCAATGAACGCTGGTGGGACGAATTGCCACTGCCGGAATGGCGGGCGTTCCAGCAGGTACCAACCGACGACGAGTGGTTCGAGGTCTACCGGCTGGAGGACGGCCTGTTCGCCATCTACGAGCCGGGCCAGTTCGAACTCGTCATCTCCTACCTGATTGTCGGCGACGAGCGGGCTTTGCTGTTCGACACGGGCCTCGGCATCGGCAACATCCGGCAGCTCGTCGAGTCGCTGACCGATCTCGAGATTCTGGTACTGAACTCGCACAGCCATTACGACCACGTCGGCGACAACTACCGCTTCGAGGACGTGCTCGGACTGGACAATGCCTACAGCCGCGCGAGTTCCCTGGGCCGCAGCCGGGCGGAACTGGCGGAGTTCATTGGCCCCGGCTGGGTGTGGAAGGACTTCCCGGCCGGCTTCAGCGCGGGCGAGTACGTCGGCCGGCCGTACGCGATCACTGGACTCGTCCGTGACGGCGAACGGATCGACCTGGGCGGCCGGGTGCTCGAAGTGATCGAGACGCCGGGGCATGCACCGGATGCGCTGTGCCTGCTCGATCGCGAGCGCCGGCAGCTGTTTACCGGCGATACCTTCTACCTGGCGCCGCTGTACGCGCACCTCCCGGGATCGGATGCCGATACCTACGCGCGCACCGCGGAGCGGCTCGCCGCGTTGCGGCCCCACGTCGACACACTGGTCACTGCTCACAATGTGCCCTTCGCCGACGCCGCCTACCTCGACCAGCTTCACGATGCGTTCACCCGCATCGCCGCCGGCACGGGTGACTACGTCCTGACGGACGGTGCACGCGAATACGATTTCGGCGCGTTCTCGATCATCGTGCCCGACAGCTACCCGACATCCACGCCATCGGAGGCCATTCAATGAAACTGATTCTCGTTCCCGTCGCTGATCGCCCCGAGTGCGCCCGCGCGCTCGATACCGCGTTCGATATCGGCCGCCGGGTCGGTGCCAGCGTGAGCGGCTGTCACATGCGCCCGCACCGCTATTCCGATGTGTCGTTGTCCTCCGCGTTTGCCGATGCGGCGTGGCGCAGAAAAAGCACCAAGACGGCGCCGGCGGCGGCAAAAGCGCTGTACCAGAAGGCCGCCGAGCATCATGGCTACGACATGATCCGCGGCGGGCGCATCGAGCCTGGCGCGCTCTACGCGGAAAAGGTAGGTGCTCCGCACATCCTCATGTCGATACTCGGCCCGGCGCACGACCTCGTTGTCGTGTCGCGACCGGCGAAGAAAGGTGGCGTCGCTGACATGTTCGTCAATGCCGCATTGCTCGAATCGACGACGCCGGTACTGATCATGCCGCAGAAGGGCCGCAAGCTCGTCGGCAAGCGGGTCCTGATCGGCTGGAACCAGAGCGCGGAAGTCGCGCGGGCGGTACGCGCATCGGTGCCGTTGCTGGCGGCCGCCGAGGAGGTCACGCTCGTGAGCTGCGGCGCGGAAGACAGGCCGGGGCCGAAGTCGGCGCAGATCGCGCGTTACCTCGCGGCGTACGGTGTACGCGTGAAGCGGCAAAAGACACGGGGCCGTAACGTCGATGCCGAGCTGATGGACACCTTCCGCAAGACGAAGGCGGACATGCTGGTCGCCGGCTCCTACAGCCGCAGCCGCTGGCGAGAGAAGGTGTTCGGCGGCACCACGGAGTTCCTGTTGAACGAGTCGAACGTCCCGCTCCTGACGCTGCACGGTTGAGCGCAGCACCACGGCCGACACCGGGCCCCCATGAAAAAGGGCGCGTGCACCGCGGTGCACGCGCCCTGTTCGTTGCTACTAGCTACTACTAGCGGTGATCTATTCTTCGATCACGCGCAGCGATACCCGGCGGTTGGTCGCACGGCCTTCGGCCGTGTCGTTCGTGGCGATCGGCGACGATTCGCCGTAGCCGCGCACCGTCATCCGGGATACGGAGATGCCGTTCGCTGCGAGATAGTCGTGCACGGTCTGTGCGCGGCGCAGCGACAGGCCCTCGTTGTACTCGGCAGCACCGGTGTTGTCGGTGTGGCCGCCGATCTCGAAGCGCAGGTCCGGGTACTTCTTCAGCGTGACCACGGCGCCGTCAAGGATTCCCATGGCTTCCTGGGTCAGACGGTCGGAATTCGTCTCGAACGCCGTGCCCTCGAGTACGTACTCGCCACGCAACGTGCAGCCGCGCTGGTCGACCGGGTCGCCGGCCGGCGTGTCCGGGCACTGGTCGATGCGGTCGACGACACCGTCGCCGTCGCTATCGAGTTCGCAGCCCTTGGCGTCGACTTCCGTGCCGGCGGGCGTGTTCGGGCATTCGTCGCTCTCGTCCGTCACGCCGTCGCCGTCACTGTCCAGCGGGCAGCCGCGGCTGTCGACGCGAACGCCGGCAGGCGTGTCCGGACACTGGTCGGCGCTGTCCTTGACGCCGTCGCCGTCACTGTCGAGTTCGCAGCCGTAAGCATCCACCGAGGCGCCGGCCGGCGTGTTCGGGCAACGGTCCATGCCGTCGCTGACGCCGTCGCCGTCGCTGTCTACCCACGCCGGGGCGGCCGAACCGAACGGCAGTTGCAGGCCGACGCTCCAGAGCTGATCGCTCAGGTTCTGCGGCCCCGCCGAGTCGGTGCGGTAGCGCCACTCGCCGCGCAGCGCCACGTTCGACGAGAACAGGTCGTAGTAGAAACCGAGACCGGCCGAGTACATCGTCCCGTCGGTTTCACCAGCGGCAGAAATGTCATCCATGAAATACCCGAGGCCGGCATGCAGGTACGGGCTGAAGCGCTCGTCGCGCCGGAAAACCCGCTGCAGGTCGAGCCCGAAACCGGTGTAGCTGTGCTCCGGCGGGCCGTCCCCGCGGCTTGCCTGGAACAGGGCCTCGAAGTTCCAGTCCTCGTGGAAGGCGTACCCGAATCCGAACTGACCGCCGTTGATGCCGTCGTCAATGTTGCGGTCGTCGTCGTCATCGATGTACGACCCCATGACCGTAAAGTACGACTGGCCTTCCGCGGCATCCGCGTGGGCATCGCCCGTGACCGACAAAGCGATGAGCGATGCGGCGGTAGCGCAGATCAAAAATCTCATGTTGTTTACTCCGGTGTTTGTCCGGCCGGGACGTCTGAGGGCCGGCGCTTTCTTGTTAATTCCGCCGAATTGTACAGTGGACGTTTTGCGATTGACACTCGAAGAGTCAGGTTGCAGTGTTAACGGATACGCCGTCCGGCGGGGCAAAAATAAAGTTTAACATTTGATAAAATAAGGAGTTAGCCATGAGTGTTGCCAAGGTCGTCGAGATCAGCGCAGCGTCGAGCAAAAGTTTCGAAGATGCCATCAAGAAGGGGATCGCGAAGACTGCCGGCACCGTCGACAACATCGAAGGTGCATGGATCAAGGAGCAAAAGGTCGTCGTCAAGAACGGCGAGGTCAAGGAATACCGGGTTGACATGAAAGTGACGTTCATCGTCAAGTAGAGTCAGGGCACACTTCCCAATAAGCAGAACAGGAGCACGACATGCCAGGAAAATTTGAGGTGTATAAGGACAAGGCCGGCGAGTTTCGTTTTCGTCTCAAAGCGGCCAATGGGCAGAACATTCTCGGGAGCGAGGGTTACAGCGCGAAGGCCAGCTGCCTGAACGGCATCGAATCGGTCAAGAAGAATTCGCAGAAGGCCGACAACTTCGTCACCAAGCAATCGTCGTCCGGCAAATACAGCTTCAGCCTGAAGTCCACGAACGGCCAGGTGATCGGTACGAGCCAGTCCTACGAGTCAGAGTCCGGCTGCTCCAACGGCATGAAAAGCGTCGCCGAGTGTGCGCCCGGCGCAGCGACGGACGACCAGACCGCCTGACAAGGCGATCGCAGCGGCCGGGTGGTGGCGCGGCGTCAGTCGCGCGCCGCTTGGTCGGCCGGCGCCTGCTCAGGAGGCCGGTACAGAGTGCCGGCCTCCAGTCCCCATTGCGTCACCACGCCGACGGTTTCCGCGAGCGAGGCGTTCAGCGCCGTGATGCGTTCGGCGGGCACCACGAACACGGAGCCCAGCGTCGCCATCGGCGCCGACGGCACGAACACGATGCGCCGGCCGTCCGGCAGGTTTTCGACGAGAAATCCGAGCGACATGACCCCGGTGCCGTGGAGGTCCACTTCCACGGGTGAGAATTGTTTCCTGTCCACGCCGATAAACGCGCGGGTCAGGTTCGACAGGGCGCGAAACATCGGCAGGCGCGCACCGACCCGCCGGGCAAACCAGCGCTTGAGCCAGCGGCCCGCCCGGGTTCGTACCAGCAGCCCGGTGACAAAGCACAACGCCACGAACGCCAGTATCGACAACGCGAGCCCGACATAGGCGCGGCCCGTCGCGATGCCGGTGGCATCGACGACCTGGCTCACGGCGCCGTGCAGTGCCAGCACGAGTTGCGCCACGACGTACAGCACGATCGCGACCGGCACGATGACAAGCAGCCCGCCGACGGCCGTGGTTTTCAGGAATTCAACGAACGGGCGGCGCGGGACCGCGGTTTCCATCGGCTTGTTCAACGGTCGTCCGGGCCGCGTTGCAACACCCGCGCTTCACCACGCTTGCGCGGGTCCGCACCGGCGTCCCAGCCGTCGGGCGTGCGCCGGATTGTCTGCACGTCGCCGTAGTCGTACCCGTGAGGCACGACCTTGTAGCCCCGTTCGCCGAGTTGCGAGATCGTTTCCTGTGGCAGCGGCACGCTCGGGCTGTAGGTGATGACGTCCGGTGGCAGGAGCTGGTGATGGAAACGCGATGCGCCGGCACCGGACTCCGCGTCCATGCCGTAGTCGTAATTGTTGACGATCATCTGGAACACCGTGGTGAAAATCGTGGACCCGCCCGGCGTGCCGACGACGAAGTCGACCTCGCCGTCCCGGGTGAGGATCGTCGGCGACATCGAAGAGAGCATGCGCTTGCCGGGCTGGATCTCGTTGGCCGTGCTGCCGACGACGCCATAGGCGTTCGGCACCCCGGGCTTGACGCTGAAGTCGTCCATCTCGTCGTTCAGCAGGAAGCCCGCGCCGCTGACGACGACGCCGCTGCCGAACGACAGGTTCAGCGTGGTCGTCGTGGACACGGCATTGCCGTCGTAATCGACGATGGAGTAGTGCGTGGTCTCCATGGATTCGAAGCCGGGTTGCACGTCCTCGAGCCGGGAGATCGTGTCGACGCTGATTTCCCGCGCGCGCTGCTCGAGATACGCGTCGCTCAGCAGGCGGTCCAGCGGAACCTCCACGTAGTCGGCGTCGCCCAGGTACTCGGCGCGGTCCGCGAAGACGCGCTTTTCGATCTCCGCGACCAGGTGGACGTACTGGGCCGAGTTGTGCGCGAGGCCCTCGAATTCGTGGGCCAGCAGGTCGCGAATTTTCAGCAGCTGGATCACGGCGAAGCCGCCGGAGCTCGGTGGCGGCGCCGAGTAGATTTCGTACTGGCGCCATTGGGCCTGCAGCGGTTCCCGCCAGACGGCGGTGTACCGCTCGAGATCTTCATGACGAATGAGGCCGCCGCCGCGCTGCATTTCCGCGACGATCAGGTCGGCCGTCTCGCCGCCGTAGAAACCGGCGGGGCCGTCGTCGGCGATGCGTTGCAACGTGTCGGCGAGCTCGGGCTGGCGCAGGACGTCGCCTTCCGCGACGCCGTCGAAGTAGTCGGCGAAGTTCGTCCTGCCGTCATATTCCTTCACGCCGCTGGCGAGATTCCGGGCGAGCCGCGGGTGCACGACGAAGCCGTCGCGCGCGAGGCGCACCGCCGGCATCACGACGTCCTTCCACGGCAGCGTGCCAAAGCGTTGATGCGCGACCCACAGGCCCGCGACCGAACCCGGCACGCCGACCGCGAGGTGACCCGTCGTGCTCGCGCCTTCGATGACCTCACCGTTCTCGTCGAGGTACATGTCCCGGTGCGCGGCGAGCGGCGCCGTCTCCCGGTAGTCGAGGAAATACGGGACACCGTCGAGATAGAACAGCATGAAGCCGCCGCCGCCGATGTTGCCGGCCTCGGGCTCCGTGACAGCCAGCGAGAAGCCGACGGCGACTGCCGCGTCGACGGCGTTGCCGCCGGCCTCGAGGATGGCCGCCCCGACGGCGGCGCTGTCCCGGTCGGGGATGGCGATCGCCGCGGTACCGGCGGTTGTCGCCTGTGCGGCGGGCGCGAGCGGCGGCGGTGCGGCGGTGTCGCCCGGCGGCGCCTTCTGGCAGGCCGCGATGGCCAGCAGTACCAGTGAAAGGGAAATCGGCGCGAGCCGCGTTCGAGAAGTGGCGATCAGTTGATTCATGAGGTTCACGTGCGTCGGTACCAGTCGATGCCGTCGTCGCGTTCGACGCGCAGCAGGGATTCTTCCACCAGGTAGTTGAGGTGCGCGAGGGCTTCACCCGTGGCGAACATCAGATTGTCCTTGTTGACGTCGCGCCGGTAAAGCGCCGGGAAAACGTCGATGGCCCGGCGTGGTTCCGCGCAGTACTCAAGCAACGCATCCAGGCGCGACCGGTGTTCGGCGATCATCGCGTCGATGCGTGCGTGAGCGCCGAAATACGGTTTGCCGTGCGCCGGCAGCACCAGTACGTCGGCGGGAATCCGCCCGCGGATGGCCGCGAGAGACTCGAGCCATTCGCGCAACGGGTTCGCGCGCGGCTCGGTGGGGTAGACGCTCACATTGGCACTGATCGCCGGCAGCAGCATGTCGCCGCCGATGATGATGTTGCGGTCGGCGTCGAACAGGCAGGCGTGCTCCGGCGAATGACCGCGACCCACGACGACTTCCCAGGGCGATCCGCCGATCGTCACGATCTGGCGATCCGCGAGGCGGTGGTAGGTCTCCGGCAGCGGCGTGACGTAGCGCCCGAAAAAACCGAACATGCGCCGATACCGTGCCAGCGCCTCCTCGGGATAGCCGGCCGCGCGGTAGAACGCGACGCCTTCGTCCGGCGCGTCGCGACCGGTGTCGGCCACCAGCACGCGGCACAGCAGGTACTCCTCGCGCGCCATCCACAGGTCGATGCCGAAACGACGCGCGAGGTAGCCGGCGCCGCCGACGTGGTCCGGGTGCATGTGCGTGACAAGTACGCGGGTCAGCGGGTCCGACAAGTCGCCGGACGACAGCAGGGTTTCCCAGTGCTCCCGGCTCGCGTCGTCGCCGAGCCCGGTATCGACGATGGCCCAGCCACCGGTATCGCGCACCAGCCACAGGTTGATGTGATTCAGCGCAAACGGCAGCGGCATGCGCAGCCAACGGATGCCGTCGGCGACCGAATGCGTATCCCCGTTGCCCGGGCGTGCGTCGAAGGCGTATTGGACGTCAGGCGGCGACATCCATGGATCGTCGCATGTCCCGCAGCCGCGATGCCACCAGCGCCCGCGCGCCCTGTGCCGCGGCTTCCTTGACCGGGCCATACCCGCGGATGTCGAGGTACGGCGCGATCACGGCCGCCGCGGCCTCGGGCGTCGCGTCGTCCAGCCACGGCAGCAACGCGTCCACCGTTTCCTCGAACTCGGTGATGAGCCGGCGTTCCATCCGGCGCTCCGCGGTGTAGCCGAACACGTCGAACGGGCCACCCCGCAGGCGCCGCATCGCGGCCAGCGCGCGGAATACCGGCAGCATCCAGGCACCGAACGTCTTTTTCAGCGGCCGGCCGCGCGCATCGCGCCGGCTGTTCAGCACCGGCGGCGCCAGGTGGAAGCGGATGCGTGCGCGCGGGCCGTAATCGGCGCGCAGCTTTTCGACGAATCCGCTCTGTGCGTGCAGGCGCGCGACTTCGTACTCGTCCTTGTAGGCCAGCAGCCGGAAGTAGGCCTGCGCCACGGTCCGGGTGAGTTCGTCGTTGCCCGTCGCACGAACCTCGTCGACCAGCGCCCGGTAGCGTTTGGCCAGTGCCGCATCCTGGTAATCGACGAGGAACTCGGCGCGGCGATCGATGTACGCGTCCAGCGGTTCCTCTTTGGCGGTTTCCCGGGTATCTGCCGACGGCAGCCGGTCCGGCGCCGCCGCGGCAATGCGTCCCCAGGCGAACGCGCGCTTGTTCTCGTCGACCTTCACGCCGTTCAGCTCGATCGCGCGCAGCAGCGCCGGTTCCGAGACCGGGACGAGCCCGTGCTGGAACGCGGCGCCCAGCAACAGGACGTTCGCGTAGATCGTATCGCCCATCAGCTGCCGGGCGAGCGCGTTCGCGTCGATCGCATCCAGGGTAGCAACGTGTTTTCGAATGGCATCGACGCGCGCGGGCGCGTTCAGGCTCGCATCCCGGTGGCGTACGAAGTCGCCGGTCGCCATCTTGGCGGTGTTGAGTACCGCGCGGGTCAGGTTCGCGTCGTAGGTGCGCGACGCCTTCGGCGCTGAGCTCACGACCAGGTCGCAGCCGATCAGCGCGTCGGCGCGGCCGGCCTCGATGCGCACCTGGTTGATGCCCGCCGGGTCCTCGGCCAGGCGTATGTAACTCAGCACGGGCCCGAACTTCTGCGCGAAGCCCATGAAGTCGAGCACGCTCGCGCCCTTGCCCTCGAGGTGCGCCGCCATCGTGATGAGTGCGCCGACCGTGATCACGCCCGTGCCACCGACGCCGGTGACGAGCAGGTCGTGACAGCCGTCGATGGGCTCCGGCTCCGGTGCGGCGATGCCGGCGAGGTCCGGCTCGCTGGCAGCACCGGACGCCGCGGGCTTTTCGCCGCCCTCGACGGTGACGAAGCTCGGGCAGAAGCCGTTCAGGCAGGAGTAATCCTTGTTGCAGTTGTTCTGGTCGATCTGGCGTTTGCGGCCGAACGGCGTTTCCTTCGGGATCACCGACAGGCAGTTCGACTCGACCGAGCAGTCGCCGCAGCCTTCGCAGACGAGGTCGTTGATGACGACGACTTTGTTCGGGTCTTCCATCAGCCCGCGCTTGCGCCGGCGCCGCTTCTCCGTCGCGCAGGTCTGCGCGTAGATCAGTACCGTGACACCCGGGATGTCACGCAGCTCGCGCTGGATCGCATCCATCTCGCGCCGGTGCGCGAGCGTCGTGCCGTGGGGAAAGTCCGCGAGGTCGAACTGGTCCGGGTCGTCGGACACGAGAGCAATGCGCTCCACGCCCTCGGCGCGCACCGAGTGCGCGATTGACGGCACCGAGATCGGTCCGTCGACCGGTTGCCCGCCGGTCATCGCGACCGCGTCGTTGAACAGGATCTTGTAGGTGATGTTCGTGCCGGCGGCGACCGCCTGGCGGATCGCGACGGAGCCCGAGTGGTAGAACGTGCCGTCGCCCAGGTTCTGGAACACGTGCTGGTTGCCGTTGAAGGTCGAGCGAGACACCCAGTTCACGCCTTCGCCGCCCATCTGGATCAGCCCGTCCGTGTCGCGGTCCATCCAGTTCGCCATGAAGTGGCAACCAATGCCGGCGAGCGCGTGGGAGCCTTCCGGCACTTTCGTCGACGTGTTGTGTGGGCAGCCGGAACAGAAATACGGCATGCGCGTCGCGCCCTTGATGTCGATGACATTGCTGCGGTCGCGCTGCAGCGCGTCGGCGCGTGCCGTGAGGTTCAGTCCAAGGAACTCGGCATCGAGGCGCCGTGCGACGATGCGCGCGAGCTGGATCGGTGAGAGTTCGCCGACCCAGGGCACGAGCCGCTCGCCATTCTCGTCGGCCTTGCCGACCATGCGCTGCGGCTTGCGGCCCGGGTAGTCGTAGAAGTATTCCTTGAACTGGCTCTCGATGATGCCGCGCTTCTCCTCGACGACCAGCACCTCGTGCTTGTTCTTCACGAACTCCAGTGCGCCGTCGTGTTCGAGCGGCCACACCATGCCGACCTTGTACACGTCCAGGCCGATGCGTGCGGCCTCCTTGCGGTCGATGCCGAGCAGGCGCAACGCCTCCATCAGGTCGAGGTGGCCCTTGCCGGTGGTGACGATGCCGTAGCGTGCGTCGGGATTGTCGAAGATCTTCCGGTCGATCGGGTTGGCCGCGGCGAACGCGAGCGTCGCCGCTTTCTTCGCCTCGAGGCGCTCCTCGATCTGCGGGCCGGGGAAGTCCGGCCAGCGGTAGTGCAGCCCGGTCGGCGGCGGCGTGTAGTCCGGCGCGGCGAACGCCGGGTAGGGCGGCAGTGGCACGGACATGGCCGACTCGACCGTTTCGGAGATCGCCTTGAAGCCGACCCACATGCCGGAGAACCGCGACAGCGCAAAGCCGTACAAGCCGAACTCGAGGTACTCCGCGACGCTCGCCGGGTTCAGGTGCGGCATCATGAACGTCAGGAACGCGACGTCGGACTGGTGCGGCATCGACGACGACACGCAGCCGTGATCGTCGCCGGCCACGACGAGCACGCCGCCGCGCGGCGACGAGCCGTAGGCGTTGCCGTGCTTGAGCGCGTCGCCGGCGCGATCGACGCCGGGGCCCTTGCCGTACCAGATGCCGAACACGCCATCCACGGTGCGCTCCGGGTCCGTCTCGACCTGCTGCGTACCGAGCAGCGCCGTGGCGGCGAGGTCCTCGTTGACTGCGGGCAGGAACGTGATGTCGCTTTCGGCGAGAAAGCGCTTCGCCCGCCACAGCTCCTGGTCGACCGCGCCGAGCGGCGAGCCGCGATAACCGGAGATGAAGCCGGCCGTGTTCAGTCCCGCTGCGCGGTCGAGCGTGCGCTGCATCAGCGCGATGCGCACCAGCGCCTGCGTGCCGGTCAGGAAGACGCGGCCGGCTTCGCGGCGGTAGCGGTCGTCGAGTTCGTAGTTGTCCAGCGGGAAGCGGGGCATCTGGCGGGCGGGCGTGGCCACGGCGGGCTCCTCCGGCGGCGAAAGGTTTCCAGTGTGACAGATTTTCGCCGAAATAGGTTTCCAGCTGTTTCGACTGGGAAACCTGCAGGGAAAGAAAATTTCGAATGTTGGGCGAAAATCGGGTAAAACGACCAAATGGTCCCGAATCCCACACCGGCGCTGTCCGATCCGGACCGGCGCATCCTCGCTCTGCTGCAGCAGAACGGCCGCATGACGACCCAGGAATTGGCCGACGCGGTGGGCCTGTCCACGTCGGCCTGCTGGCGGCGCGTCAAGGCGCTGCAAGAGAGCGGTGTGATCGATCGCTACGCCGCGATCGTCAATGCGCGAAAGGCCGGTTTCGGCCTGTCATCGATGGTGCACGTCTCGTTGGCGCGGCACGAGCGGCAGAATGTCGACCAGTTCATCCGCGAAGTCCTGCGCCACCCCGAAGTGCTCGAATGCTTCGCGACCAGCGGCGAGGCGGATTTTCACCTGCGCGTCGTCGTCCGCGACATCGATGCCTACAACGAATTCCTGGACAGCTTCATCTTCAAGCTGCCCGGCGTGTCGCAGGTCCGGTCGAACATCGTGCTCAAGGAGATCAAGGCGGATACCGCGCTGCCGCTGGGGTAGTGCGGCGATTGCCGCAATCGAACGCGCGGAATCGCTAGCTCTCGTCGATACCCGCGTACGCCGGATCGATCTCGTGGCGCGAGCAGGCCGGCGAGGCGTACTCGTTGTCGTCGGCTGCCGCCGGCTTTGGTTGCTGCTCGACGCAGATGGCGCTCGCGTCGTCGCCGGTCAGCGATTCTCGCAGCAGCCGGCAGAAATGCGGCGAGCCTTCCGCGTGCCGGGCGGCGAAGTACACACAGTCGCGGCACATGCCGAATCGCTGCCGCCCGTCTTCTGCCAGGCGCAGGCGAAGCAGCGTTTCGAGGCCGCCCGCCAGGTCGTCTTGCTCGCCGGCTGACAGCGCCGAAATCACCTCGCGCGTCTTCGCCAGCGGGTCGGCTGCCAGGAGGCGGCGTCCCTTTGCCGTGACGCCGAGGTGGAAGCGGCGCTTGTCTTTCCGGTCCTGCCGCCGGCGGACGAGGTCGCGGCTCTCCAGCGCCTTGAGCGTCTGCGACACCGTGCCTTTCGTAATGCCGAGGTAGGCCGTGAGGGCGGCCGACGTTTTCGAGAACCGGTTCGCCCGCTCGAGGTAGCGCAGCGCTTCCCAGTGCACCGGCTGCAGGCCGTTCGCGAACGCGTCCGTGGCGAGCAGCCGGCCCAGGCGCTCCAGCAGGGCGGCGATCTTCATTGGCTCGGGCATCATCATGCGTAAATTGTATTGAGTCGAAACAACTCTTGCAATCCGGCGGCTGCGCGCCTACGATTCAAAAAGTATCGACTCGAAACTAAAAGGAGCTTCCAATGAGCCGCCATGCCACCGTCTTTGCCGTCGCGCTGCTTGCGCCCGGCCTGGCCTTGAGTCACGGCATCGAAAGCGACACCAAGCCCGGCACGCCGCCGCCCTTCGACATCACGTCCGCGCAGGCCACGACCGATGGCCGCCTCGCATCGTTCGCCATGGAAGTGGCCGGCGAGGCGGGCAGCATCCGTCCCGAACGGGTCGGGCAGCTCGCCGGTGCGAAGGTCACGGCCTACGTGTGGCCGACGGACATGGACCCGTCGGTCGTGGGCTTCGACAAGGCATCCGGCATCCTGTCGCTTGTCATTACGGCGCACCCGGACTTCGACGACACGCCACTGTTTGACGAAAACGGCGACGGTGACCCGGCAAACGACGGTGCCGACTGGCACTCGCACTGGGTCGTGCTGGTCAAGGACGAGGCCTGCGCGGCCGGCCTGAAAGTGCGCGACGTTTCCCCCGGCGTCGACCTGCTGCCGGCGACGGCGCCGATGCTGCCGATCGCGCTCGACAGCCCGGGCATGAGCCCGATCCTGGACGGGCGCATTGCGCGCATCACCGTACCGGTTGCGGGCGCCGACGGTGTTGCGTTCGACGCGGTGACGGCGGAGCTGACGGTGAATGCCGCCGTGACGGCGCCGCTGTTGTGCGTGACCGGCGTGCACGACATCGCGTCGGGCGACCTGTCCTTGCCGGGCCGGGTTCGCACCGAGGGTGGCGAGTAGAAATGTACCGGGCCGGCGCCTGGCGCCGGCTCTTTTCAATCGCGGCGCGAGCGCCAGACCGTTTCGGTGACTTCCGTGAACCCGGCTTCGCGGAATTTCGGCGCCGAGTTGTCGATCTCGTTGCGCGATTCGAGTTTCTCGAGTGCCGGCCAGTACGACAGGACCTCGTCGTCAGGCACGGAGTACGGCGGGCCTTCGACACGCGACTGGTCGTACTCGAAGGTCACGACGAGCATCTCGCTGTCCGGCGCGAGCAGCGCGTTCGTCTTGCGAACGTACTCGGCGCGAAAATCGGCGGAAAGGGCCACCAGCGCCGCGCGATCGTAGAGTGCGTCGAACGGCTCGTCGTCGAAGCTGAAGTAGTCGCCGAGGTGGATCGTGATGTCCAGGTCGGTGGCGCGGTAGACGTCGTTGCGTTGCTCGAAGTCCAGTTCGTTCTCGGCAAAGAACGCGTCCACGCCGATCGGCGAGAGCTCCACACCGACGACGGCGTTCCCCTGCTGCGCGAGCCAGACCATGTCGGCGGACTTTCCGCACAGCGGCACGAGCACCCGCCGGCCGTTCGACCGCCAGTGCTTCTGCAGCAGCGCGTTGCCGCTGGCTTCGTGCCAGCCGATGCGGCCCTCGACCCAGCGCAGGTGCCAGAACGTGTGCGTGTTCACGTGTGCCTCGTCGTCTCTCGCGTGCGCAATATTGTGTGACTTGCGTGGCGGGGCAACAAGTGCGACCCGGTGTCCCTGACACACGTGGTCATGTCCCGGTATCCTAGCCCTTGTCGCGACCCGTGGGGCTCCGGCCATGAAGAACCCGCAGTTCGGCCGCCTGATCCGCAAGATCAACTGGTACCCGCCGTACCTCGGTATGGGCATCCGCATGCGCTCGTACGCGGCGGATTTCACGCGCTTCGAGGTAGTACTGCGGGCGCGCTGGTACAACCGCAACCTGTTTGGCACGCATTTCGGCGGTGCGCTGTACGCGATGTGCGACCCGTTCTACGTGTTCATCGTGACGATGAACTTCGGCAAGGACTACATCGTGTGGGACAAGGCCGCGGCAATCGACTTCCTGAAACCGGCGAAGGGCACGATTCTCGGCGTATTCGAGATCGAGCCAGCCCGCCTGGACGCCATGCGAGCCGAAGTCGACGAGGCCGGAAAGAAGGTCTTCACGTTCGACGGGGACCTGGTCGACGAAGCCGGCGTCGTCGTTGCGCGCGTACACAAGGACGTCTACGTGCGTCGCAAGTCACCTGCTTGAGGAGGGGCCGCATGGGCAAGCACATCGACCCGACGCGCGAAGCCTTCGAGGCATTCAAGGCGCTGCCGCGCGATGAGCCCATCATGATGTTGAACCTCGTGCGCGTGCGTGAACGCGCGGCGTACGACGACGGCCGGGCGGCAACCGGCGCCGAGGCTTACGCGGCCTATGGCCGCGAGAGCGCACCGGTGTTCCGGCGTGTCGGCGGCGAGATAGCGTGGCGCGGGCGGCCGGAGAACGTACTAATCGGGCCGGCTGACGAGGCGTGGGACATCGCGTTCATCGCCCGCTACCCGACGGCCGGTGCATTCCTCGAAATGGTGACGGACCCGGTTTATCGCGAGGCCGTGAAGCACCGGCAGGCGGCGGTCGCGGACAGCCGGTTGATTCGCATGGCGCCGTCGGATGCCGGCGGAAGCTTTGCGTCAGGATAAGAACCGCGGGGATGCGGGCTGCGTTCGCGTGTAACGGAAGGATTCAGTCATGATCTATGAAGGCGCATGCCACTGCGGTGCCATCCGGGCGGAATACAGAACCGACGTGCCGGTCGCTCTCCGGCAGGACGGCTGCGGTTTCTGCGCCAGCCGCGGTGTGAAGTCGGCCAGTGATCCGGACGGGCACCTTTCGCTGGTGTCCGACCACCGGCTCGTACGCTATCGTTTCGGGCACAGGACCGCGGATTTTCTCATCTGCCCGACCTGTGGCACTTACGTCGCCACCTGGATGGAGGGCCCGAAAGGTCCGGTCGGCGTGCTCAACGTCGTGGGCCTTGCCATCGCGGACCTGAAAGACCTGCCGGCGAACTTTGCGAGCCTCGACGGGGAGGGTGTCGACGAGCGCATCCAGCGCCGCCTGTCGCGCTGGACGCCGATGACGTTGCGGGAACCGCCGGAATAGCGTCCGTGCTTACTGCACCGACGCCCAGTGCGCGTCCGTCGCCACCATCGTCAGCACGTCGTAGGTTGCGACGACCTCGTCGTCCTGGTTCGTGACCTCGGTGTCCCAGCGCACCTCGCCGTAACCGCTGTCGCCGCGCAGCGTCTTCTGCTTGCAGGTCAGCCTGACTCTTAATGAGTCGCCGACATTGACCGGCGTGAGGAAGCGCAGGTCGTCCACGCCATAGTTCGCCAGCACCGGCCCGAAGTCCGGGTCGACGAACAGGCCGGCGGCGAACGAGACGATCAGGTAGCCGTGCGCGACGATGCCGTCGAAGAACGGGTTCTTGATGGCCGACGGCTCGTCCGTGTGCGCATAGAACGTGTCACCGGTGAACTCCGCGAAGTGCGCGATGTCCTCGGCGGTGACGGTTCTCGGCGTCGAACGGAACGTGTCGCCCAGTCCGAGCTGCTCGAAGGTCTTGCGGAACGGGTGCACGCCCGGATCGCGCTCATCGGCGCCGCGTATCCAGCGGTGGCCGATCGCGGTCAACGTTTCGGGCGACCCCTGCAGCGCGGTCCGCTGCATGTAGTGCAGGACGCCGCGCACGCCGCCCATTTCCTCGCCGCCGCCGGCGCGCCCGGGACCGCCGTGGACGAGGTGTGGCAGCGGCGAGCCGTGCCCGGTGGATTCTTCCGCGCAGTGCCGGTTCAGAATCAGCATGCGGCCGTGCCAGGCCGCGGTGCCGAGCACCAGCTCGCGTGCGACGGCGTTGTCGTTCGTGATGATCGATCCGGCGAGGCTGCCTTCGCCGAGGCGCGCGAGCTCGATGGCCTCGTCGAGCGTGTCGTAGGGCAACACCGTGCTCACTGGGCCGAACGCCTCGACGGCATGCACGGCCCTCGACGACAGCGGCTTCGCGCAGTGCAGCAGCGTCGGCATGAAGAACGCGCCCTTGCCCGCGTCCGCGTCGACGACGTCGAAGCTCTCGTTGCCGCCGTAGACGAGCTCGGCCTCGCGGGCCAGGTCGCCGACGCGCTCACGCACTTCGCGCTGCTGCCCGTGGCTCGCGAGCGCGCCCATGTCGACGCCCTTGCTCGCGGGATTGCCGATGCGGATCTTCCCGAGCGCGGTCGACAGCGCCCGGACGAGATCGGCCGATATTGCGGCCGGCGCAATGACCCGGCGGATGGCCGTGCACTTCTGGCCGGCCTTGCTGGTCATCTCGCGCACGACTTCGCGCACGAACAGGTCGAACTCCGGCGTGCCGGGCACCGCGTCCGGCCCGAGGATCGACGCGTTCAGCGAATCGGTCTCCGCCGTGAACGCCACGGACTGTGCCACTACCCGCGGGTGCTGCTGCAGCATCTCGGCCGTGCCCTTCGAGCCGGTGAACGCGATCGTGTCCTGGCAGTCCAGGTGCTCGAACAGGTCGCCGACCGAGCCGCACACGAGCTGCAGCGCGCCCGGCGGCAGGATCTCCGCCGCGACAATGCGCCGCACCATCAGCTCGGTGAGGTACGCGGTGCTCGACGCCGGCTTGACGATCGCCGGCACGCCCGCGAGCAGCGTCGGCGCGAGTTTCTCCAGCATGCCCCAGCACGGGAAGTTGAACGCATTGATGTGCACGGCGGCGCCGCGCTTCGACGTGAACACGTGCTGGCCTGCAAACGTGCCGTTCTTCGACAGCGCCTCCGGCGGGCCGTCGAGGTACACGGTGTCGTTTGGCATCTCGCGCCGGCCCTTGCTCGAGAACACGAACAGCGTCGAGATGCCGCCGTCGATGTCGATCCAGCTGTCCGCCTTCGTCGCGCCGGTGGCCGTCGACAATTCGTAGAACTCGCGCTTGTGCTCCATGAGGTATTTCGCGAGCGCCTTCAGCATCTCGCCGCGCTCGTGGAACGTGAGGGCGCGCAGGTTCGCGCCGCCAACACGGCGAGCGTGCTCGAGCATGCCGCCGAAGTCGATGCCGTCGCTCGTGATCTCGGCCACGACGTTACCGTCGACGGCAGAGCGCAGGGCGCGGCCGTCGCCGGCGCCTTCCACCCAGTGGTCGGCGACGAGATTCTGCAGTTTCATGGATACAGTTTCCGTGAACGATTGCTATTTTGTGTATCGAATTGTACGTTCGGCGGAAGCCAAAGCAAGCAGGGTCCCATGTCGGTCAGTCGCGCCGCCAACAAACTGGTTACCGAGTTCCGCTCCCGGCCCACGCTGCGCGCGGGGTCGCTGATCACGACGGTGTTCGGCGACGCGATCGCGCCGCGTGGCGGCGTGGTGTGGCTCGGCAGCCTGATTCGCGCAATGGAACCGTTCGGCGTCAGCGAGCGGCTCGTGCGCACGTCGGTCTACCGGCTCGCGCAGGACGGCTGGCTCGCGTCCGAGCAGGTCGGCCGCCGCAGCTATTACCGGTTGAGCGAGGACGGGCGCGAACGCTTCGCACAGGCGACGCACCGCATCTACGGCGACCCGGTGCGCGACTGGGACGGGGAGTGGTGCCTCGTGCTGTTGTCCGGCCTCGACGCGGCGGCACGCGACACGGTGCGGAAAGAAGTGGGCTGGCTCGGCTTCGCCGCGATGTCGCCGAACGTGCTGGCGCACCCGGCGCCGGACCCGGCGGACCTCGAGGTCACGCTGCGGCGCCTTGGCGTCGACAACGACGTCGTCGTCATGCGCGGCCGCGCCGAGCGCAGCGACGCGGCGCTCCGGAGGCTCGCCCAGTCGGGCTGGAACCTCGCCGACATCGACACGCGTTACGCGCGCTTCGTGAAGCGCTTCCGGCCGGTGCTCCGGGCACTGGAGAAGGCACCGAACGTGGCGCCGGAGACCGCTTTCCTGCTGCGGACGCTGCTGATCCAGTACTACCGAAAGATCCTGTTGCGCGACCCGCACCTGCCGACCGAACTGCTGCCGGCAGACTGGCACGGCCACGCCGCGTACCAGCTCTGCCGGAACGTCTACCGGGCCGTGTACGCGCCTGCCGAGGCGCACCTCACCGACGTCATGGAAAACGCCGACGGCCCGCTGCCGCCGGCCGGCAAAGGCGCCCAGGCGCGGTTCGGCGGCCTGGACGACGTCGTTATGCGGGTGGCGAAATGACTGCGGACAAGGCTCTGGAAACGGCGCGCCGGTGCGCCGCCCTTATGCTGGAGCGCGACGCCTGCACGCGTGCGCTCGGCATCGACATTGAGATCCCGGCCGCCGGACAGGCGACGGCCACGATGACGGTCCGCCAGGACATGCTGAACGGCTTCGGCGTCTGCCACGGCGGCATCGTCTTCACGCTGGCCGACACCGCATTCGCGTTTGCCTGCAACGCCTACGACGACGAGACGTTGTCCGTGTCGGCGAACATCGAGTGGCTGCAGGCCGTGCGCGGCGGCGAAACGCTCACCGCGAGCGCCCTCGAGGATGCGCGCCCGGGCCGCCACGGCTACTACACGGTGCGCGTGACCCGGCACGACGGCGCGCTCGTGGCCCTGTTCCACGGCCACGCGGTCAGCCGCGGCCGGCCCCTGGGCGACGCCTAAAGTGATACAGAACCGATTGAAAATGTCATAAAAACGTGACACATTGAGCGGCTGAATCCGCGGCGGATTGCCGAGCAAACAGCCGCACCCCGGGAGGCACATCGATGTACACGCAGGGACTCGACCAGAAGGACAAGGCCAGGCAGCCCACCGGCGAAGAGACGGCGGCACAGCAGGACGCGTTCCAGGCGCGCGTGGACGCCGAGGAGAAGATCGAGCCGAAAGAGTGGATGCCGGCGGCCTACCGCCGCACGCTCGTGCGCCAGATCTCCCAGCATGCGCACTCGGAGATCATCGGCATGCAGCCCGAGGGCAACTGGCTCACGCGGGCGCCGAGCCTGAAGCGCAAGGCGATCCTGCTCGCCAAGGTGCAGGACGAGGCGGGACACGGCCTGTACCTGTACAGCGCGGCCGAGACGCTCGGCGTTTCGCGCGACGAAATGGTCGGCGACCTGCTGTCCGGCAAGGCGAAGTACTCGAGCATCTTCAACTACCCGACGCTGACCTGGGCCGACATCGGTGCGATCGGCTGGCTCGTCGACGGCGCGGCGATCATGAACCAGATCCCGCTGTGCCGCTGCTCCTACGGCCCGTACGCACGTGCGATGGTGCGCGTGTGCAAGGAAGAAAGTTTTCACCAGCGCCAGGGATTCGAACTCATGCTGGAACTGTGCCGCGGCACCGGGGCGCAGAAGGCCATGGCCCAGGATGCGCTCGACCGCTGGTGGTGGCCGTCGCTGATGATGTTCGGCCCGAACGACGCGGACTCGAAGCACTCGGCGCAGTCGATGGCCTGGAAGATCAAGCGTTTTTCGAACGACGAGCTGCGCCAGAAGTTCGTCGACGTGACGGCGCCCCAGGCGGAGTTCCTGGGACTGCGCATCCCGGACGCCGCACTGAATTTCAACGCGGAGACGGGGCACTACGACTTCGGCGAGATCGACTGGTCGGAGTTCCACCAGGTGCTCGCCGGCAACGGCCCCTGCAACCGCGAACGCATGGAAAAGCGCCGCGCCGCGCACGACGACGGTGCCTGGGTGCGCGAGGCGGCCGAGGCACACGCCGCGAAGCGTGCCGCGCGCGATGCCGCTTGAGGCGATGGACGTGAGGACAATGGCATGAGCAACAACGGCTGGCCCCTTTACGAGGTCTTCATCCGGACGAAGTCCGGCCTGAGCCACCGCCACGCCGGCAGCGTCCACGCCGCCGACGACCAGATGGCGCTGGACGCGGCGCGCGATACCTACACGCGGCGCATGGAGGGCGTGAGCCTGTGGGTCGTCCGCTCCGACCGCATCGTCGCGTCGGACCCGGCGGAGAACTCGGCGTTCTTCGAGCCGGCCGAGGACAAGATCTACCGACACCCGACGTTCTACGAGATTCCGGACGGCGTGGAGAACCTGTGAACACAACCGACGCACTGCTGGCTTACGTGCTGCGCCTCGGCGACACGGCGCTCGTCACCGGGCAGCGGATGATCGAGCGCGTGACCGGCGAGCCGGAGCTCGAGGAAGAGCTGGCAAACGCGAACTTCGCGCTGGACTACATCGGCCAGGCGCGGCTCTTCTATGCCTACGCGGGCGAACTGGAAGGCAAGGGGCGTGGCGAGGACGACTTCGCGTACCTGCGCGACAGCCAGGCGTTTCGCAGCCTGCTGATCGCCGAGCAGCCGAACGGCCACTTCGGCGACTGCATCGTTCGCCAGTTCCTGTTCGAATCGTTTTACGTGCTGCAGCTCGAAGCGCTGACTTCGTGCGGCGACCGGCGGCTCGCGGAGATCGCCGCGCGCGGCGTGAAGGAGATCCGCTACCACCTGCGGCATGCGACGCAGTGGCTGGTCCGGCTCGGCGACGGCACCGACGAGAGTCACCGGCGCGTCGCCGGGTCGCTCGAACGCTACTGGCGCTACACCGCGGAGTTTTTCGATGGCGACGACGTTGACGACGTCATGCGCGATGCGTTCGACGGGCCCGACCTGGCCGCACTCGAGCCGCGCTGGCGGGAGGCCGTCGCCAGCGCGTTGCGCGAAGCGACGCTTTCGGTGCCGGCGGACGAGGCCGTACAGACCGGCAGCCGGCGTGGCCTGCACACGGAACACCTGGGCTACCTCGTTGCCGAGATGCAGCACCTGCATCGCGCACACCCGGGCGCGCGATGGTAAGCGTCACCGAACAACAGGTGCGCCGCTGGCTTGCCGCGGTGCCGGACCCGGAGATCCCGGTGCTGTCGATCACGGACCTCGGCATCGTGCGCGACGTGAGCGTGTCGGGCGGCGTCACGGTCGGACTGGCGCCGACCTACACGGGCTGCCCGGCCACCGAGGCCATCGAGGCGAGCGTTATTCGCGCCCTGCGAGAAAAGGGCGTGGACGACATACGCATCGAGCGACGGTTGTCGCCGCCGTGGACGACGGACTGGATCACCGAGGAGGGACGGGCACGACTGCGCGAATACGGGATCGCGCCCCCGTCGCAGGCGACCGGCAAGCACGGTCTCCTGCACGGCGACCGGCCGGCCGCGTGCCCGCGCTGCGGCGCGACGGCGACGACGCGGGTCAGCGAGTTTGGCTCGACGCCGTGCAAGGCGGCCTACCGCTGCGACGACTGCCTCGAGCCGTTCGAGTACTTCAAATGCCTGTGATGATCCGCTGACGCATGCGTCGCTACCACCCGCTCACCGTGCTCGACAAGCGACGCGAGGCGCGCGACGCCGTGCGCATCGTGCTGGATGTGCCGCCCGAGCTGCGCGACACGTTCGCGTTCCAGGCCGGGCAGCACCTGCCGCTCAGCGTGGAGCACGACGGCAAGACGTTGCGCCGGACCTACAGCATCTGTTCGCCCCCGGGGCGCTGGCCGCTCGAGATCGGTGTGCGCGTGCAGCCCGGCGGGGCGTTCTCGACCTGGGCGGATACCGTGTTGAAGCCGGGCGACACGCTGGCCGTGATGCCGCCGTTCGGGCAGTTCCACGCGAACCCGGTGGCTTCCGCGCGCAAGACCTATCTCGCCGTCGCGGCCGGCAGCGGCATCACACCGATCCTGTCGATCGTGAGCGAGCTGCTCGAGCGCGAGCCGTCGAGCCGCGTGCTGCTGTTCTACGGAAACCGGCGGCAGGCGACGACGATGTTCATCGACGACCTGTACGCGCTGAAGAACCGCTTCCCGGGCCGCGTGCTGCTGCATTTCGTATTCAGCCGCGAGGAGCAGGAGCTGCCGGTCGCGGCCGGCCGCATCGACGCGGCGAAGCTGCGCGAGCTGTGGGAGGCGTTCTGTACGCATGCGGTACCGGACGAAGCATTCCTGTGCGGGCCGGACTCGATGATCGACGACCTGCGGCCGGTCCTGGCGGAGCTCGGGCTGCCGGACGACGCGATTCATTCCGAGCGTTTCGGCGCGCCGCGCCGACCGGCAGGCGAGGCCCCGCGGGTCGAGCCCGCGACCGGCGGTGCCGAGATCACCGTGATCCTCGACGGCCATCGCAAGTCCTTCGACATGCCGCCCGACGCCCCGAACATCGTCGACGCGGGCGCCGAACACGGCGTGGACCTGCCATACTCCTGCAAGGGCGGGGTCTGTGCGACCTGCCGCTGCCTCGTGGCCGAGGGCGAGGTGACGATGGCCGTCAACTACGGCCTGGAGCCCTGGGAGGTGGAGAGGGGCTACGTCCTCGCCTGCCAGTCCCGGCCGGTCAGCGAGCGGGTCACCCTCGACTACGACACCGTCTGACGGCGCCGAATGGCGCGAATTCAAAAGCCCCGGAGCGACCGGCGCCGTACACTAATCCAAGGTATGCCTGCCGGCGGCAGGCGCACAACGATCCGAAACGACGAGACGCATCGATGAGCAAAACCGGCAGCCAGGCCGTCGCCGAACTTCCCGACCGGCAAAGTTCGTACACCTACGACGAACTGATCCGTTGTGGCCACGGCGAGTTCTTCGGGCGCGAGAACGGCAAGCTGCCGCTGCCGCCGATGCTGATGCTCGATCGTATCGCCACGATCAACTCGGACGGTGGCCAGTACGGCAAGGGCGAGATCAAGGCTGAGCTCGATATCCGGCCGGACCTGTGGTTCTTCGAGTGCCACTTCGACGGCGACCCGGTCATGCCGGGCTGCCTGGGCCTCGACGCGATGTGGCAACTCGTGGGCTTCCACCTCGTCTGGTCGGGGCACCAAGGCCGCGGCCGCGCGCTCGGCTGCGGCAAGGTCAAGTTCTTCGGCCAGGTGTTGCCGAAGGCCAAACTGGTGAAGTACCAAATCGACATCAAACGCGTCATCTCGCGCAAGCTGACGATGGCGATCGCCGATGCGTCGATGTCCGTCGACGGCCGCGAAATCTACACGGCCGAGGACCTCCGCGTCGGCCTGTTCACTTCCACTGACGACTTTTAAGGCTGATCGATGCGTCGCGTAGTCATTACCGGTATGGGCGCGGTGTCGTGCCTCGGCAATTCGCTGGACGAAATCACGGCGGCACTGCGCGCCGGCCGTTCCGGCATCGTGTACAACGAATCGTTCCGCGAGATGGGTCTGCGCAGCCAGGTGTCGGGCAGCGTGAACATCGACGTCAAGGAACACATTGATCGCAAGGTGCTGCGGTTCATGGGCGACGCCGCGGCGTACGCGTACATCGCGATGCAGAAATCGATCGACGATGCGGGGCTGGATGCCGACAGTATCTCCGACCCGCGCATCGGCCTGATCGCGTCCTCCGGCGGCTGCTCCAGCGCGAGCATCATTGGTTGCTCGGACACGCTGCGTGCGCGCGGCGTGCGCAAGATCGGCCCTTACATGGTGCCGCGTTCGATGAGCAGCTCGGTATCGGCCTGTCTCGCCACGCCGTTCCGCATCAAGGGCGTGAACTACTCGATCACGTCGGCGTGTGCGACGAGCGCGCATTGCATCGGCGCGGCGGCCGAGCAGATCCAGCTCGGCAAGCAGGACCTGGTCTTCGCCGGCGGCGGCGAAGAGGAACACTGGAACCTCACCAGCATGTTCGACGGCATGGGCGCCCTGACGACGAAGTACAACGACGAGCCCGCGAAGGCGTCGCGTCCCTACGACGTGAACCGCGACGGGTTCGTGGCATCCGCCGGCGCCGGCATGCTGGTGGTCGAGGAGTACGAGCACGCGGTCGCGCGGGGCGCGAAAATTTACGCGGAGCTGGTCGGCTACGGCGCTACCTCGGACGGCTACGACATGGTCGCGCCGTCGGGCGAGGGTGCACAGCGCTGCATGAACCTCGCGATGGCGACGGTCGACGACCGGATCGACTACATCAACACCCACGGGACGAGCACGCCGGTCGGCGACGTCAAGGAACTCGAGGCGATCCGCGAGGTATTCGGCGACGACATTCCGCCGTTCGGCTCGACGAAGTCCATGTGCGGACATTCGCTCGGCGCGACGGGTGCCCAGGAGGCGATTCACTGCATCCTGATGCTGACCCACGACTTCATTGCGCCGTCGATCAACGTCGAGGACCCGGACCCTGCGGTCGAAGGCATGCCGCTCGTGACGAAGACGGTCGAAAACGCCGGCCTGCGGACGGCGATGAGCAACAGCTTCGGTTTCGGCGGCACGAATGCCACGCTGGTGTTTCGCAAAAACTGATCCCACCGCGGCCTGTGAATCGCCCCGGCTTTTGGCCATAATCCGGGCGATGAAAATCGAAACACTCTCCGAAACGAACTGCTTCGGCGGCCGCATCGGCTTCTATCGCCATGCGTCCGCGACCAATCACTGCGACATGCGCTTTGCGGTCTTCGTGCCGCCCCAGGCCTCGGACGGCAAGGTGCCGGTCGTCACGTTCCTGTCCGGGCTCACCTGCACCGAAGAGAACTTCATGGTGAAAAGTGGCGCACAGCGCGTCGCCGCCGAACTCGGCATCATGCTCGTCTCGCCGGACACGAGCCCCCGCGGCGAGGGCGTGCCCGACGACCCCGACGGCGACTACGACTTCGGCCTCGGGGCGGGCTTTTACCTCAATGCCACCCAAGCGCCGTGGTCGCAGCACTATCACATGTACGACTACGTGCTGGGCGAGTTGCAGCAGGCCGTCTTCGAGAACTTCCCCGGCGACGAGTCCCGCCACGGGCTGACCGGCCACTCGATGGGCGGGCACGGGGCGCTGACGATCGGCCTGCGCAACCCGGATCGCTATCGCTCCCTCAGCGCGTTTGCCCCGATCTGCACGACGCTGCACTCGCCGTGGGGGCAGAAGGCGCTGGGCTACTACCTGGGCAACGACAAGTCCGCGTGGGCGGAGTACGACGCCGCCGAAGTGGCGCGGCGATGCGAGCAACCGGCGCATTACCGCAAGGTGCTGGTCGACCAGGGTGGCGCGGACGCCTTTCTCGAGGAGCAGCTGCAGCCGGACCGGCTGGCCGATGCCTGCCGGGAAAGCGGTGTTTCACTCGAACTGCGCGTGCATCCCGGCTACGACCACGGCTATTACTTCATCTCGACGTTCATCGAGGAGCACCTGCGCTTCCACGCCGCCGAGCTGCGCGCCTGACCGAGGGGCGCCCGCGGTGACGGCCGATGACTGAGCTTGCCGTCCTCGCGGCCGCCATGCTCGCGACCGGATGCATCGCCGGCGTGCTGGCGGGCCTGTTTGGCATCGGCGGCGGCATCGTCATCGTCCCGGTGCTCGAGGCGACGCTCGGCGCGCTCGGCGTCGACCCGGCGATCCGCATGCACATCGCCGTCGCCACGTCGCTCGCGACGATCATTCCGACGTCGATATCCTCGGCGCTGGCGCACCATCGCCGGGCGTCGGTGGACACCGCCATCGTGCGTCGCTGGGTGGCGTTCGTCTTCATCGGCGCCCTGGCCGGGGCGTGGATCGCTTCGCAGATGCATAGCCGCAGCCTCGCGTTCGTTTTTGCCACGCTCGCGTTGCTGGTCGCGATCAAGATGGTGCTCTGGCCGGAGATTCGGAATATCACCACGTCCGTTCCGCGCAGGCCGCTCGTCACCGCTTTGCCCACGGCGATCGGCGCCCTTTCGAGCATGATGGGCATCGGTGGCGGCACGTTCTCGGTGATGACGCTGACGCTGTTCGGCATGCCGATTCACCGCGCCGTCGGTACCGCGGCGCTGTTCGGGCTCGCCATCAGCCTGCCCGGTACGCTGGGCTACGTCGTGACGGGGTGGGGCGACCCGCGCCTGCCGCCGGGGAGCCTGGGTTACGTCAGCGTCGCCGGTTTCGCGCTGATCGCGCCGGCGACCATCCTGTTCGCGCCGCTCGGCGCGCGGATTGCGCACGCGTTTTCGGCACGCAGCCTGTCGATCGCGTTCGGCCTGTTCCTCGTCATCGCGGCGATCCGGCTCTATTTCCGCGCCATCACGGGTTGACGGCGGACTCGATCAGTCGAGCTTCTTGCCGAAGCGCAGCGCCGCCGCGGTCATCGCAAACGTGGCAAAGGCGCCCAGCGCCAGGACTTCCTGCCAGAGATCGGCAAGGTTCGCCTCGCGCAGCATGATGCCGCGCGTCATGCGGATGAAATGCGTGGTGGGCAAGAGTTCGCCGAGCCACTGCGCGAACCGCGGCATGCCGTCGAACGGGAACATGAAGCCCGACAACAGGATCGACGGCAGCAGGATGAAGATTGTCACCTGCATGGCCTGGAACTGCGTCTTGACGACGGTCGAGATCAGCAGCCCCAGTGACAGGTTCGCGGCGATGAACAACGACGCGGCGCCATAGAGTTGCAGGACGCTGCCGCGCACCGGCACGTCGAACAGCAGCCGCCCGATGAACACGATCAGTGCGAGCTGGAACAGGCCGAACACGATGTACGGCACGACCTTGCCGATCATCAGCTCGGTCGAGGTTACCGGCGTGTTGATCAGGAGTTCGAGGTTGCCGCGTTCGCGTTCGCGCACGATCGCGACGGCCGTGAACAGGATCATCGTCATCGTCAGGATGATGCCCATCAGGCCGGGGACGATGTTCACAGGCGTTCGCCGCTCCGGGTTGTAGTATGCGCGGACCTCGATGTTGTCGGCCGGCGCCGCCCGCGCCTGGCTGTCGAAGCGGATAGGCAGCTGCCGAAGCTGGCCGGCGACGCCGAGTATCGTAGGGTCGGTGCCGTCGACCATCAGCTGCGCGGCGGGCCGCGCAGCGTCGATGGCGCGCCGGTCGAAATCCGGCGGTATGTGCACGCCGATCGATATCTCCCCCGACCGCAACAGTGCTTCGAGTTCCTCGGGGGACTCGACTTCGTTGACGATGCGCGTGACCTGCGTCTGCCCGAGGCTCGCGACGAACTCTCGTGACAGGTGTGTCTGTGCCTGGTCCGCCACCGCGGTCCGAAGGTTCCGGACGTCCATGTTGATGGCGTAGCCGAACAGCAGGACCTGACCGACCGGAATGCCGACGACCATGCCGAACGTCAGCCGGTCGCGGCTCAGCTGGCGAACTTCCTTGCGCAGGATGGCGAAGATGCGGGACGGGCTCATCAGGCGGCCGCCTGCTGTGTCGAGGGCATCGTCGCGGCGACGAACACGTCTTCCAGGCTGGGTTCGGTGAGTTCGACCACCGCGTCGACGTGCGCGGCGGACAACGCGCGGCGCACGATCGTGTCCGGGTCCGGTATTTCCTCGGGCACCAGCGCGCGCAGGCGCATGCCGAGCTGCGTGACCGTCGCGACTTCGCGAACGTCGTCCAGGACGTTCTGGGCCGCGTACGGGTCGTCGGCACGGATCTCGACCACCCGCATGCCGGTGCTGTTCTGCAGTTCCTCCGGCGTGCCGTCCGCTACCTTGGCGCCGCGGGCCAGGATCGCGAGGCGATGGCAGCGCTCCGCCTCGTCCATGTAGTGCGTCGACAGCAGGATCGTCGTGCCGGCCTTCGCGAGCCGGAACAGGTTCGCCCAGAAGTTGCGCCGGCTTTGCGGGTCCACGGCGCTGGTCGGCTCGTCGAGCAGCAGCAGTTCCGGGTGGTGCAGCACAGCGCAGGCGAGCGCGAGGTACTGGCGCTGGCCGCCACTCATGCTGCCGGCGAGTGCGTGACGCTTGTTCGTCAGCGTGTAGCGCTCGAGCAGTTCCTCGATGCGGGCCTTGCGCTTCGCCATCGGGTAGGAATAGATGGCCGCGATGAACTGCAGGTTCTCGAGCACCGTCATGTCGGAGAACAACGAGAACGACTGGGTCATGTAGCCGATCCGGGGCTTCAGGTCGGCCGTCTTGCCCGGGATTACCGTGCCCAGCACATTGGCCGTCCCGTCACTCGGGGTGAGCAGGCCGCAGAGCATGCGGATGGACGTCGACTTGCCGGACCCGTTCGGCCCGAGGAAGCCGTAAATGCGGCCCTTCGGCACGTCGAGGTCGACGTGGTCGACGGCCGTGAAGTCGCCGAAGCGCTTCGTCAGGCCGCGGGCCTCGATGACGATGTCGTCCTTCATCGCGTGCCGTCGAGCAGTTCGACCTCGACCGGGACGCCGTCGGGGATGCGTTCCGTGCGGCCCAGGATGTCCACCTTTGCGACGTAACTCAGCCGGCCACGGTCGTGCTCCGTCAGGGCGAAATACGGCGTGAATGTTGCGTCGCTGGCGACCCAGCGCACCTGCCCCTCGAGCGGCGTCTCGATGCCGTCGACGTGCACACGTACCTTCTTGCCGGGCGTCGTGCTGACCCGGCGCGCTTCCGTGACGTACACGCGCGCGTAGGCCTGCTCACCGCCCAGCATCACGAACACGGGCTGGCCCGTGACCGGCCGCTCACCGAGTTCGAACAGGCGGCTGTCGGCGAGCCCGTCCACCGGCGCACGAATCGACAGGCGGTCGAGGGAGAGGCGGGCGGCGTCGACCCGGGCTTCCGCCGCCGCGACGGCGGCCCCGGCCTGGTCCAGCTCCTCGACCGTGGTGCCGGTCAGCAGCTCGTCGAGTTGAGCCTCGTACAGGTCGAGGCTGGCCACGGCGGCATCGAGTCGTGACTTGGCCTGGTCCCGAACTTCCGTCGACAGGAGCTCCTGTTCGTAGATGCGGCTGATGCGTTCGAACTCGTCGGTGCGAAACGCTACCTGGTCGCGCGCACCGGCGACGTTGGCTCGGGCGGCGCGGATCTGCTCTTTACGCGGGCCGCGTACCAGTTCGGCAAGGCGCGCGCGTGCCTGCGCGGCGTCGGCTTCCGCGGTTGCGAGATCGGCCCGCGCCCGCGTCGGGTCCTGCTGCACCAGCAGGTCGCCGGCTGCAACGCGGCTGCCTTCGGCGACGGCGATCTCGGTGACCGGCTCCGCGGCCTCGGCCGTAAGCTCGATCCGGTCGGACGCGGTGACGCCGACGAAAATGTTCTCCGGCGACTCGCTGCTGCACGCGGAGAGCGTGAGCAATGCGAGGAGGAGCGTGCGGTATCGGGACATGGGTTACTCCGGGCGTGCCCTGATCTGATCGAGCAGCATCTCGACGTGGGTTTCGATGAGCCGGTCGGTATCGAGCGGGCGTTTGGCGAAGAGGATTTTCCACACCATCGACAGCACGACGGGCGCGAGAAACAGTTGTGGAAGGTCGTTGATCGCCGTGGGCCGGAACTCGCCGCGCTCGATGCCGCGCTCGACGAACCGGCGAATGGTGGCGAGACCACGGTGCACGACGTTTTCGTGGTAGTAGTCGACGAGGTCGGGATGCCGCGGCCCTTCCTCGAGCAGAAGACGGATGACGATCCGGACCCGCGAGTCGGGGATCGATTTCATGAAGTCGAGCATCGGGCCGCGCACGAAGTCTTCCGACGGCAGTTCGGTTTCCTCGACGATGCGGATGAGCGCATCGACGCGGCGCGTCACCACGTTGCGGATGACGGCCTTGAACAGCTCTTCCTTCGTCTTGAAGTAAAGATACGTGAGCCCCTTGCTGACGCCGGCGCGGCGGGCAACGTCCTCGACGCGAGTGCCGGAATAGCCGTTTTCCGCAAACGCCTCGAAGGCCGCTTCCGCGATCTCCTGCGGACGGTCTTCCTTTCGACGCTGGTAACGCGGTTCGTTCATCGGGCAGGGCCGCAGCGGGTCAAGGCGCCGAGTATAGTTACTGACTCAAGGGTCAGCAAGGATCGGCTGCGCGGCCGCGGCAGGATTGCGGCATAATCCGCGCCATGTTCAGCTACATCGACCCCCGCGTTCGCAAGCAACTGATCGCAGAGGGAAAATTATTTCGCATCGACCTGGAGGGCCGCCGCGTCGCCGTCGACGCGCCGCCCACCGGGGAGCGCACCATCAGCCTGCTCGGCCCGATCCCGCTGCCGCTCGACGTCGCCGGCCGGCGCATCGACGTGCAGTGGTACGCGAGCGTCCGCAATACCGAGCTCGCCAAGTTGCAGGAACTGGCCGACGAGTTGCGCGCGCAGAATGCGCAGGCGTCTTTCGCCACGCTGGCAACGTCGATGGCCGTCAACAGCGTGCTGCTACTGGGCGAGCCGGGCGAATGGAAGTCGCCGCTTGTCCGCGTGCACTCGAGTTGCCTGACGGGCGACGTGTTCGGCTCCGAGCGCTGCGAATGCGGCCCGCAACTGCATGCCGCACTCCATCGCATCGACGATGAGCCGGGTGGCGGGATGATCGTGTACATGTCCGGCCACGAGGGCCGCGGGATCGGCCTGTGGGCGAAAGCCGCGACCTACCTGCTGCAGGATGGCGGCGAAGACACCTACCAGGCAAACCGCTCGCTCGGCCTGCCGGACGACTCGCGCGACTTCAGCGATGCCGCTGCGTTGCTTAGGCATTTCGTCGGCAGCAAGCCGATCCGGTTGATGACGAACAACCCGAAAAAAGTGGATGACCTCACGGCGCACGGCGTTACCGACGTTACGCGCGTGCCGCACGTCTGCGGCGTCAAGGACAGCAACCGGAACTACCTGGAAGCGAAGAAAGACTGGGGTCACGAACTCGAGATCCCGGATCGCGACAGCTGACAAGACGCCGTATAGCGCGATTGCGTAGGAGCGGCTTCCAGCCGCGATACACGTTCTTTGTACCTTAATAGTCGTCGAGAATTACGAAGGTGCGATTACGATGAGCAAGAACGATCCCAGGCCTTGCCTGACGGGACGCTTCAAAGGCGACGGCCGTTGGACCGACATCACGGGCGAGTCGAAGCGCTACCGCATCGAATTCCTGGAGTTCGGCAGGGATGGCGGGCTGATCACGCTGAGTTTCGTGCACGACCTGTACGAGGAGAACGACCGCGTCGACGCCGAATTCTGCTTCGAGTTCGAGAACGAGTCGCGATTTGCGCTCCTCTCGTCGATGGAGACCGGCCACGCGAGGATCGGCTCCGGGTATGCGTTCGACGGCTACTGCCAGTACCTGCTGGTCCTCGGCGAGACGCTTGTCGAGAATCGCATGGTGTTCGTCGACGATGCCCTGCGCATTTTCGGGTCGAGCTCGAAGAACAAGGCCGGCCGGTTTATCCAGTGGGAAGAAACCCTGACCCGGACCGGGTAAGGCCTACTGCCGCCAGAGCCGCAGGTCCGCCGGCGATGCCGGGTCGGTCGAGCGGTACGGGTTGATGTCGATGCCGCCGCGCCGCTGGTAGCGGGCATACACGGTCAGGGCATCCGGCGCGCAGCGGTCCATGATGTCGAGAAAGATGCGTTCCACGCAGGCCTCGTGGAAGTCCTGGTGTTTCCGGAACGACACCACGTAACGCAGCAGGCTTTCCGGCACGATGCGCGCGCCGCGATAAGACACCAGCAGGCTCCCTGAGTCCGGCTGACCGGTGACGGGGCACAGGCTGCGCAGCAGGTGCGTGTGCAGGCTCTCTTCGACGATGTCGCCACCGGCCTCGAGCAGCGACGGATCCACGTCCCAGGCATTGCAGGCGACCGCGAGTTCGTCGATCAGTCGGCCCGGCAGGGTCTCCATGCGCAGCTCACCGGTGGCGGGAGACTCGAGTTCGACGGCCACCGGAGCCCCCGTCACGCGCGCAAGATCCTCGCGGATGGCCTCGGCCACGGCCGAGGCGTCCGGGTAGCGGCTCATCGCGAACGCATTCAGGTAGAGCTTCAAGGACTTGGACTCGACCAGGGACGGGCTGTCGGCCGGCACGCGTATCCGGCACTGGGCGGCGGCCGGGCGGCCGTTTTCGGCAAGCCAGGTCAGCTCCCACGCGTTCCAGAGGTCCTGGCCGTGGAAGGGCAGCTCGCCCGTGATACCCAGCGCCCGGCGGGCCTCGGCGCGCGGGATCGCGAACAGGACGTCCGGCGAATACGTGTCCGGCATGTCGACATTCTGGCCGAGCGGGTTCTCGCTCATGGGGCTCAAATCTCTCTTCGGGAGCGCCGCAGTGTACAATACGCGCCTTTTTTCCACGGCCAGAACCATGCTCCGCCTGCTAGCGAACGCGCACGTGCTCGCGCCCGAAGACCTGGGCATCCGCCATGTCCTGGTCGGCGGCGAGCGCATCCTGGGCTTCGTCAACGACCCCGACGACGTGGGCGCGCCCGGTATCGAAGTGATCGACCTGCAAGGCCGGCGGCTCGTGCCCGGCCTGGTCGATGGCCACGCGCACATTACCGGCGGCGGCGGGGAGTCCGGCTTCGCGAGCCGCGTGCCGCCCGTGTTCCTGTCGCGCTTCACGCAGGCCGGCGTGACCAGCGTGGTGGGCGTGCTCGGCACCGACGACACCACGCGGGACACGCGCTCGCTGGTCGCGCAGGCGTATGCGCTGCGCGAAGAGGGCCTCAGCGCCTGGTGCCACACCGGCGGCTACCACGTGCCGCCGGTCTCGCTCACCGGCAGCGTGCGCGACGACATCGTGTTCGTCGACCCGATCATCGGCGTCGGCGAACTCGCGATCAGCGATCACCGCTCCAGCCAGCCGACGCTCGACGAACTGCTGCGTATCGCGGGCGACGCGCACGTTGCGGGCCTCATCACCGGCAAGGCCGGCGTACTGCACCTGCACCTGGGCGACGGCCAGCGCGGGCTCGCGGCCGTGCGCAAGGCGCTCGGCCAGGCGGAGATCCCGGCGCGCGTGTTCAACCCGACGCACGTCAACCGTCGCGTCGCCCTGTTCGAGGAAGCGCTGGAAGTGGCCAAGGCCGGTTCGGTGATCGATATCACCGCGTTCCCGGTGGAGGACGGCGACGGCGCCATCGAGGCGTCGCTCGCGGTGCAGCACTACATCGAGTCCGGCGCGCCCGAGTACAACGTCACGGTGAGTTCCGACGGGGGTGGATGCCTGCCGACCTTCGATGCGAATGGCGAGCTCACGGCGATGGACATCGGCTCGCCATCCGCGCTGCCCGCGACATTGAAATTGCTGCTCGACGCCGGCGTCTCGCCGGAACGCGCCCTGGCGCCGTTTACGTCGAACGTCGCCCGGTTGCTCCGGCTGCGGCACAAGGGGCGTATCGCGCCCGGCATGGACGCGGACCTCGTTGTCCTCGACGAGCAACACCGCGTGCAGCACGTCATGGCGCGCGGCGAATGGCATGTCGTCGACGGCGAGCAACGCATTTACGGACGATTCGAAGGACCCGACAAGTAACCCGATGTCTCCTGCAAAGAAAGTGGATAACCGCGACCGCGGTTACGTCATTCCGATCGGCGGTGCCGAGGAAAAACTGAACAACCCCGAGATCCTTGACCGGTTCGTCGAGATCTGCGGCGGCAAGAGTTGCCGCATCGGGATCATCCCGACGGCTTCCGAACTCGAGGACACCGGGCGCAACTACGAGAAGCTGTTTCGCAAGCTCGGCGTGAAGCACGCGCGCGTGCTGCCGTTCGAGACCCGGCGCGACTGCCAGTCCAGCGAATACCTCGACTACATCGACCAGTCCGACGGCGTGTTCATGACCGGCGGCAACCAGCTCCGGCTGTCGACCACGCTCGGCGGCACCGAGGTCGCGACCCGCATCCGCCGGCGCAACGCGGCCGGCATGCACGTGGCCGGCACGTCCGCCGGCGCCGCGTTCATGCCGGAGCACATGATCGCGGGCGGCACCGAGGGCAGCACCCCGTCGCCGGACATGGTGACGATGGCGCCGGGGCTCGGTCTCACGAACAAGTTCGTCATCGACCAGCACTTCCGTCAGCGCGACCGCCTCGGCCGCCTGCTGACCGCGCTGGCCTACAACCCCTTTGCGGTGGGCATCGGCCTGGACGAGGACACAGCCGCATTCATCCGGCCCGGGGACGACTTCGAGGTCGTGGGCAGCGGCGGCATCACCGTGATCGACCCCACCGATCTGAGTTATTCTTCCATGGACCGGGCTCGCCGCGGCGAGCCGGTCAGCCTGATCGGCGTCAAGCTGCACATCCTGGTGTCCGGCGGACGCTTCGACATCGAGACGCGCCAGGCTTCCGCCTGACACGCAGACGCCCGCAGGCTCCCGCAACCAGCAGGGGCGAATAACAACAATGAGAATCGTCAGCACTAACGTCTACGTCGGGCCGAACGTTTACGCGCACTTCCCGGTCATCCGGCACGTTCTCGACCTCGGTGTCCTGGAGGAGTGGCCCACCGGGCGCCTCGGCGAGTCCTACGTCGACCGCCTGCTCGAATGCCTGCCCGGCCTGCACGAGCACGGTTGCTCCTACCGGGAGCCCGGCGGCTTCGTGCGGCGGCTGCGCGAGGGCGAGGGCACCTGGCTCGGGCACGTCATGGAACACGTTGCCATCGAACTGCAGAACGTGGCCGGATCGCCGGTGACGTTCGGGCGCACCCGGTCAATCGACGGCGAGCCCGGCCACTACAACATGGTGTACCAGTACAAGGACCGTCCCGTCGGCCTCGAGGCCGGCGAGCTCGCACTGAAGCTCCTGCACAGCCTCTTGCCGGCCGACGTACGGCCCGACGACGCCCCCGCCGCCGACTGGGATTTCGCGGACACCCGCGACGAGTTCATTCGCTACGCGCAACGACGCGCGCTCGGCCCCAGCACCGCGTCGCTCGTGCGTGCCGCGGAGGCGCGCGACATTCCCTGGCTGCGTCTCAACGACTACAGCCTCGTGCAGTTCGGGCACGGCCGCTACCAGCAGCGCATCCAGGCGACGACCACCGGCAACACCAGCAATATCGCGGTCGAGCTCGCGTCGGACAAGGAAGAGACGAACGCGATCCTGCGCGACCTCGGCCTGCCGGTGCCGCGCCAGTTGCTCGTCCGCTCGGGCACGCAGGCCGTGCGGGCGGCGGAACGTATCGGCTACCCGGTCGTGCTGAAGCCGCTCGCCGGCAACCACGGTCGCGGCGTGTCGATCAACCTGAAGACGGCCGACGAAGTCGAGGTAGCGTTCGAGAAAGCGGCCGAGCACGGGCGGTCGATCGTCGTCGAGAGTTTCATCGAGGGCTTCGACCACCGCCTCGTCGTGATCGATGGCAAGCTCGTCGCCGCGGCGAAGCGCGTGCCGGGCCACGTCGTCGGCGACGGCACGCACACGATCGAGCAGCTCGTCGACATCGTGAACCAGGACCCGCGCCGCGGCGTCGGCCACGAGAAGGTGCTGACGCGCATCGAGTTCGACCACCAGGCGGAGCGTCTGCTCGCGAAGCTCGGTTACGACCGGAAAACGGTGCCGCCGGCGGGCGAGGTCGTGTACCTGCGCTCGACGGCCAACCTGTCGACCGGCGGCACGGCTATCGACGTGACCGACAGCGTGCACCCGGACAACCGCCAGATGGCGGTGCGCGCCGTGAAGGCGATCGGGCTCGACATCGGCGGTGTCGACTTCCTGACGCGCGACATTTCCGAGTCCTACCGGGACACCGGCGGCGGCATCTGCGAGATCAACGCCGGGCCCGGCTTCCGCATGCACGTGGCGCCGAGCGAGGGCAAGTCGCGCGACGTCGGCGGCGCCGTGCTCGACATGCTGTTCCCCACGGGCGCGCCGAGCCGGATTCCGATCGCAGCCATCACCGGTACGAACGGCAAGACGACCACGTCGCGCATGCTGGCGCACATCCTGAAGATGACCGGCAAAACGGTCGGCCTGACGTCGACCGACGGCGTGTACATCGACGGCAACCTCAGCGTGCCGGGCGACATGACCGGTCCGGTTTCGGCGCAGATGATCCTGCGCGACCCATCCGTCGACGCCGCCGTCATGGAGGTCGCGCGGGGCGGCATGCTCCGGAGCGGCCTCGGCTTCCAGGAATGCAACGTCAGCGCCTGCCTGAACATCAGCGCCGACCACCTGGGCCTTCGTGGCGTCGACACGCTGGAACAACTCGCGCGCGTCAAGCGCGTGCCGATCGAGATCGCGACGGATGCGGCCGTGCTGAACGCGGACGATGCGCTGTGCCTGCAGATGGCCGACTACACGGATGCCAGGAAGCTCTGCTACGTCACGATGAACCCGGCGCACCCGCTGGTGAAGCAGCACATCCGCGCCGGCGGCCAGGCGTTCGTGCTCGAGCAGGGCATGAACGGCCACATGATCACGATCTACGACAACGAGAGTCACACACCGCTCGTCTGGACGCACCTGATCCCGGCGACGATCGAGGGCCGCGCGATGCACAACGTGCAGAACGCGATGTTCGCGGCGGCACTCGCGATGAACCTCGGCGTGACGCTCGAAGGCATCCGCCAGGGCCTGCGGACGTTCGACTCGACGTACTTCCAGGCGCCGGGCCGCATGAACATCTACGACGAGCACCCGTTCAAGGTCATTCTCGACTACGCGCACAACCCGGCCGCGGTGCGGGCGATGTGCGGCCTTGTCGACCGCTTTGACGTCGAGGGCCGGCGCATCGTGGTGCTGGCGGCGCCCGGCGACCGCCGCGACGAGGACGTGCGCGAGATCGCGTCGATCGCCGCGTCGCACTTCGACCACTTCATCTGCCGCTGCGACGACAATCGCCGGGGTCGCGGACGCGACGAGATTGCCGTCATGTTGAAGAACCAGCTGCTCGCCAAGGGCGTTGCAGCCGGACAAATCGAAGTCGTGCCCGACGAGCAGGAAGCGACGACGCGTGCACTGGAGATGGCGGAGGCGGGCGACCTCGTCCTTGTCCTCGGCGACAACGTGAAGCGCTCCTGGAAGCAGATCATCTACTTCAACTCGGGCGCCAAGTCGGAAGAGACCCGGAGCAAGGTGACCACGACGATCGACCTGCCGGACGTCGAAGGCTTCGCGTTCGACGAGAATATCGAGATCATCAGCGACGAGCGCGGCGTGCGCATCGCCCGCGGCGAAGAGGCGGACTGAGCGGGCCGCGGGCGTGAAGTTTCTCGATGCCCGGCGCCTGACCGGACCGAACCTGCATTTCGACGAGCCCGCCGCGGTGCTGGACGTCGAATGCACGACCGAGGAGGCAGCCGCGTTCATTCCTGCCTGGCGCGCGGCGGTCGAGGGCTACTGGTCGGCACTCGGTGAGCCGGGCCCGGCGTTCAGCCGCATCGATCTCGACGGCGGTATCAGCCTGGCGTTCACGGCGCCGATCGACGCGCTGTACACGGCCAGCGAAGTCAATGAGCAGGCCTTCATTGACGTCACCGGGCTGCCGACCGCCGAGCCGGCCGAGCGCAGCCTCGACACGCTTCGGGAGGCGCTCGCCGAGGAACACAACAGCGCGCTGCTGGCCCTGCAGAAGGAAGCCGGGGCTCGCGACGTGCCGTTCTTCTGGGACGACGACGAGGCGTCGCTCGGCATGGGGCGGCATTCGGCCGTCTGGCCGGTGCGCGAACTGCCGGGTATCGGCGACGTCGACTGGGCGAGCCACCGCGACATCCCGGTCGGGCTCGTGACCGGCACGAACGGCAAGACCACCACGGTTCGCCTCGCCCGGCACATCCTGCGCGGCGCCGGCCTCCACGTGGGCGTCAGTTCGACCGACTGGATCGCGATCGACGACACGATCCTGGACCGGGGCGACTGGTCCGGCCCGGGCGGCGCGCGGGCGGTCCTGCGCCAGCCCGCGGCCGATGTGGGCGTGCTCGAAGCCGCGCGCGGCGGGCTCCTCCGGCGGGGCCTCGGGGTCGAGAGTGCGGCGGCCGCCGTCATCACGAACATCGCGGCGGATCACCTCGGCGACTTCGGCTCGCGAAACCTCGACGAGTTGCTGGCGATCAAGTGGGTCGTGACCCGCGCCGTGTCGGGCAGCGGGCGGCTGATCCTGAATGCCGAAGATCAGCGCCTCGTGCGGCAGGCCGCCGGGTTCGCGGGTGAGGTCGTCTGGTTCAGTCTCGATGCCGCGCTGCCCCTGATCCGGGCGCATATCGGGCAGGGCGGTATCGCCTACGTGCTGCGCGACGGCGACCTGGTCCGGCTGGCCGGCGGCGCCGAGACCAGTCTGTGCGTGGCCGCGGACATTCCGATCACGCTGGGTGGCGCCGCCCGGCACAACGTGGCCAATGCGCTCGCGGCCGCCGCGCTGGCGTTCGAACTCGGCGCCGGCGCCGCGCAGGTCCGCGCCGGCCTGCAGTCAATGTCGCAGGATGCTAACCCGGGTCGTTGCAACGTGTATGCGATCGGCGAGCGGCACGTGCTTGTCGACTTCGCCCACAACCCCCAGGCGATGCGCGCACTCTTCGACATGGCCCGCGCGTTGCCGGCGCGCCGCCGTGCACTGTGTTTCGGCCAGGCCGGCGATCGGCCGGACGCGTTGATCCGGGAAATGACGCGCGACGCGTGGGCGATCGGGCTCGATCGCGTCTACATCTCGGAGCTCGCCGACTACCGTCGCGGACGCGAGGCGGGCGCGGTCTACGCGGTGATCCGCGACGAGCTGCTGCGCCTGGGCGCGCAGCCGGGCGCGATCGAACACCATGAACTCGAAAGCGAGTCGTTCGGCGCGGCCATGGACTGGGCGGGCGACGGCGACCTCGTGATCATGCTGGCTCTGGGCAGCTACGGAACGATTCGCGAGCAGATCGACACGCTCATTCGAGCGACAGGATGAGGTCCCAGTGCGCCTTGTCGACGGGCATGATCGACAGCCGGTTGCCGCGGCGCAGCAGGATCATGTCGGACAGCGCCTGGATTTCCTTCAGTTCCGACAGCGGAATCGTGCGCTTGAGCTTCCGCTGGAAGGCCATGTCGACGAGGATCCAGCGGGGGTCGTCAGGATCGCTTTTCGGGTCGTAATAGCGGCTCTCCGGATCGAACTGCGTCGGGTCCGCGTACGGCTTGCTCGCCACCTTCGCAACGCCGACGACGCCCGGCGTCGCGCAACTGGAGTGGTAAAACAGCACGCCATCGCCGACGCGCATGTCGTCGCGCATCATGTTGCGGGCCTGGTAATTGCGGATGCCGTCCCAGTGTTCGGTTCGGTCGCGCGCGAGGTCGTCGATGCTGTACGCATCGGGTTCGGATTTTACGAGCCAGTAAGCCATGATGTCGCGAGAGAAGCCTGTTTCGCCATGAGGAATCGGCAGGAGTCTAGCACGCGGAATCCGGCGTCCCTGTGATAGCATTGCGCCTCGTCCATCGACCAATGGCGCGAGCCGGCCCCGACAGCGGGCCCCGCGTCGCCGGGAAAGCTTCATGGCAAATGTGCTCGCCAACATATTCGGGTCGTCGCCGGTACAGCCGCTGGAAAAGCACATGGACGTCACCTACCGTTGCGCGAAGCAACTCAACGAGTTTTTTCCTGCAGCCATCGCCGGCGACTGGGACAAGGCGTCTGCCGTGCGCGACGAGATCGAGCGCCTCGAACACGACGCCGACGATCTGAAAAAAGAAATCCGCCTGCACCTGCCGAAGAGCCTGTTCATGCCGGTGCCGCGCGAAGACCTGCTCGAGCTGCTGCTGGTGCAGGACAAGATCGCGAATCGAACCAAGGACGTGTCCGGTCTCGTGCTCGGACGGAAGATGCGCATTCCGGAAGCGATCGCCAAAGCGTTCCTGGTGTTCGTCGAGCGCAACGTCGATGCGGCGAAGCAGGCCCGCAAGAGCGTCCGCGAGCTGGACGAGCTGTTTACCGCGGGTTTTCGCGGCGCCGAGGTTGACCTCGTCGAATCGATGATTCAGGAGCTGGACCGCATCGAAACCGACACGGACGCCAAGCAGGCGGAGCTTCGCGCCGCATTGTTCAAAATCGAATCCACGCTGAACCCGGTCGACGCCGTGTTCATGTACAAGGTGATCGAGCTGACCGGCGAGATCGCGGACATGGCCGAGCGCGTGGGGCGCCGGCTCGAACTGCTGCTTTCGCACTGACACAACAATAACAAAGGACCGGCACGGTCCGCAGGGGGCGCCTGGATGGAAGCCGAACTGATTTACATTGCGCTTGCCGCGCTGTTCGGCATCTTCATGGCATGGGGCATCGGCGCGAACGACGTCGCGAATGCGATGGCGACGTCGGTGGGATCGAAAGCCCTGACGATCCGCCAGGCGATCCTCGTGGCCGCGGTCTTCGAGTTTGCGGGGGCGGTGCTGGCCGGCGGTGCGGTCACCGGGACAATCCGCAAGGGTATCGTCGACGCCGACCTGATGAACGGTCAGCCCGAACTCCTGATCTACGGCATGCTGGCGTCGCTGCTGGCTGCCGGTACCTGGTTGCTCGTCGCCTCGCGCAAGGGCTGGCCGGTGTCGACGACGCATTCCATCGTCGGTGCGATCGTGGGCTTCGCCGCGGTCGGCATCGGCATCGACGCGGTGCAGTGGGGCAAGGTCGGCACGATCGTCATGAGCTGGGTCGTGTCGCCGCTGACGGCCGGTTTCATCGCGTTCCTGATCTACCTGTCCGTCCAGCGCCTCATCCTGCGGCACAAGGATCCGCTGGACCGCGCGAAGCGCTACGTGCCGGTGTACATGTTCCTGGCGGCTTTCACGATCACGCTGGTGACGATCCTCAAAGGGTTGTCGCATGTCGGGCTGACGATCAGCCTGAGGGATTCTTACCTGCTGGCTTTCCTCATTGCGCTCGGCATCGCGATTGCCGGCGCCTTTGTCGTGCGCCGCATCGAGCCCGACCGCAAGGCCGAGAAAGCGCAGCATTTCTACACCGTGGAACGGGTGTTCGGCGTGCTCATGATCGTCACCGCGTGCGGCATGGCGTTTGCGCACGGATCGAATGACGTTGCCAATGCGATCGGCCCGCTCGCGGCGGTCATCTCGATCGCCCAGTCGGGACTCGTGGCGTCAAAGTCGGCTATTCCGCTGTGGGTGCTCATAATCGGTGGCGGCGGCATCGTCATCGGCCTCGCCACGTACGGCCGCCACGTGATCGCGACCGTCGGTGAGAAAATCACGCAGCTTACCCCCAGCCGCGGTTTCGCCGCCGAGCTCGCGGCGGCGACGACGATCGTCATCGCCTCCGGCACCGGCATTCCCATCTCGACCACGCATACGCTCGTCGGCGCGGTACTGGGCGTCGGCATGGCCCGCGGCATCGAGGCCATCGATCTGCGCGTGGTCGGCAGGATCTTCATATCCTGGGTCGTGACGATCCCGGCCGGCGCCGTGCTCGCGATCCTGTTCTTCTTCGTCTTCCGCGCGATCCTGCCTTGACGATGACGGCCGGCGCGCGCCGCTACGCGATGGTGATTCTCGCCATCGTCTACATGTTCAACTTCATCGACCGGCAGATCCTGGCGATCCTGCTGCCGGCGATTCAGCAAGAGTTCGGCGTGTCGGATACCGTCCTCGGATTGCTGGCAGGCACGTTGTTCGCGCTGTTCTACGTGGCGCTCGGCATCCCGATTGCGCGCATTGCCGATCGCACGAACCGGCGCAATCTCGTCGCGCTCGCCGTGTTCGTCTGGAGCGGCATGACCGCGTTGTCGGGCTTCGCGCAGAACGTATTGCACCTTGCGCTGGCCCGTATCGGCGTCGGGATCGGCGAGGCGGGGTGCAGCCCGCCGGCGCACTCGATGATCGCCGACTACTACCCGCCCGAGCAGCGTTCAACCGCGATGGGTTTTTATACGCTCGGCATCTCCGCGGGCATCATGCTGGCCTACCTCGCCGGTGGCTGGGTGGCGCAGAACATCGGCTGGCGCGAGGCATTCTTCATCGTAGGCGTGCCCGGCATCATCCTCGCGGCTGTCGTGCGGTTTACCGTCGTGGAACCCGAGCGGGGCGCCTCGGAGCGCCGGACCGATTCGGGGCAGCAGCCGGCGATGCTGGAGGTCCTGGGATTCCTCCTCGACCGCCGATCGAGCGTACACATGGGGGTCGCGGCCGGGCTGAGTTCCTTCGTCGGCTACGCGGTCATCAATTTCATGCCGAGTTTCCTGTCGCGCAGCTTCGGGATGGGGCTCGCCGATATCGGGTTCCTGCTCGGTGTCGTGGTCGGCATCTTCGGCGGTATCGGATTCTTTTTCGGCGGTGTCATCGCGGACCGAATCGGCAGGACGGGCCAGCGCCGCGCGTTCCGCTTCCTGGCCATCGCGATGGTGGTTTCGGCGGTTCTGAACGTGGGGGTGTTCCTGTCCACGTCCGTCGCGTGGTGCATCGGTTTGTTCCTGTTGCCGATGGTCGTGTCGAACTTCTACCTCGCGCCGGTGCTCTCACAGGCGCAAGGCCTGGTGTCGTTGCGCATGCGGGCGGTGGCCTCCGCGCTCGTGTTACTGGTCATCAACATCATCGGCCTGGCCCTGGGGCCGCTCGTGACCGGCATGCTGAGTGACGCGCTCGACCCGCACTTCGGTGTCGAGTCGATGCGCTACAGCCTGCTGCTGGTGAGCGTGGTGATCCTGCCCTGGGCCGGGTGGCACTACTTCCGCGCCGGCCAGACGATCGAGGCCGACCTCGCGCGCGCGACCGAAAGCGACTGACCCTGCGCGCTAGACCGCGCGCAGGTACCACTCGAAGTCGAGCGGCGGGACCATATTGTGGTACTGCTCGCTCTCGGCTGCGCGGTTTGCGAGGAAGAAGCGGCAAAAATCGGCGCCCAGGTACTCGGGCAGCACCTTGCTGCGCGAAAACTTGTCCAGCGCTGTGTTCCAGCGGTTCGGAATCTTCAGTTTCGGCGCGATCTCTTCGCCCTGCAGCACCATCTTCGGCGGCTCGATTTTCTCCCGCAGGCCATGGTCCACGGCGGCGAGGATCGCGGCGGTGACGAGGAACGGGTTGGCATCGGCGCCGGCCACGCGGTGCTCGAAACGCAGGTTCTTCTCGTCGGAATGCGGGATACGTACCGAGACTACGCGGTGGTTGACGCCCCAGTTCGGCTCGACCGGCGCGAACATGTCCGGGCGCAGGCGGCGGTAGGAATTCGCGTTCGGCGCGAACAGGGCCGTGGACTCGGGCATCAGCTTGAGCATGCCGCCGACCGCGTGCCGCAGGCGGGCGGAAAAAGGCGGCGCCGCGAGTTTCTCCTTGCCCTGCGAAAACCAGTTCTTCCCGTTGCGGTCGTACATCGACATGTGGATGTGCAGTCCGCTGCCGGAATCGTCGGGAAACGGCTTGGCCATGAAGCAGGCCACCATCCCGTGCCGGCGCGCGGCGGCCTTCACGATGCGCTTGAGCAACAGCGCGTGGTCACAGGCAAGGACGGGGTCGTCGATGTGCCGCAGGTTGATCTCGAACTGGCCTTGCGCGTACTCGGAGATGGCCGCGTCCGCCGGCACGTTCTGGGCTTCGCACCAGTCGTAGACGTCGTTGACGAAAGCTTCGATTTCCCACAGGTCGTCAGGATGGTAGACCTGCGCACCGGGCTGCGGCACGCCGATGCCCGGCACCCGCGCGACGCTGGCCGTCGGCCTGTCCGTGTCGTCGCGCAACAGGTAGAACTCCAGTTCCGTTGCCATCACGACCTTGATGCCGCGCTTGCGGAACGGCGCCAGCGCACTTTCGAGTACTGCGCGAGGGTCACCGAAGAACGGCGTGCCGTCGTCGAAGTGCAGCCGGAACAAAGCCTGCCCGGTGGGTCGCTGTGCCCACGGGATCGGCGCAATGCTGCCGGGCACGAGCTTTGCCGGTACGTCCGGGTCGCCGTCGGCTTCCGTGTACGGCATGCCCGCTATGGTTTCGCCAAGGGCGGTCAGCAGCGTGACGCCGCCGCAGAAGAAGAAGCCGTCCTTGCAGACCTTGTCGAAGTCATGCGGCCGGATGCGTTTGCCTTTCAGGATGCCGTGCGCATCGGGCACGAGCAGTTCGATCGATTCCGTCTCCGGGTATTGCTGCAAGTACCGCTTCATTTCCGCCGACAGCGATCCCGACTTGCCCCTGGCCATATTCGCCCCGTGCCACCTGCCTCGAAGCGACCGAGCTTCGCGTATTCGCTGCCGTCCCGCAAGCGCCGTCGCTGACGGCCGTGATAACATCGGCCGGACTGGGGTGGCGGGGCAACCATATCAAACAACAACAACAGGCGGCCGGCACCAGGGTCGCCGCGATCGCCGCGATCCTCCTTGGGACCGTTTTCGGCGCACCGTTGGCCGGCGCGTTCGAAATCGAGTTGCCGGGGGTGGGGCTTTCCGGCGTGCCGGCGGACATCGCCGTAAGCGGCGCGGAACCCGGCGAGGTGCTGCAATTCGAGATCGGCGTCGAGCGCTTCGAGGCCGTCGCCGATGACGACGGCAAGGCCGTTTTTCCGGGCTACGTTGCAACCGCTTCCGGCCGCTATGACGTGGAGGTGACCTCGGGTGGCGAACGTCGGCGCGTCGAGTTTCGCGTCATTCCCGGGTGGGTTTCGATACTGCCCGCGGCCGTTGCCATCGTCGTTGCCCTGATCTTCCGCAACGTCATTCCCGCGCTGTTGGTCGGGCTTTGGCTGGGTGCCACGGCGCTACGCGAGTTCACGCTCGGTGGCGCTACGCGCGGCCTGCTGGACAGCTTCCAGGTCTGGGTTACGACCGCCATGGCCGACCGGGACCGCGTGTCGATCATCCTGTTCACGATGATGATCGGCGGCATGGTGGGCATTATCACGCGCAACGGCGGCATGGCCTGCATCGTGCGCAAGATCGTCAGTCGCGCGAAGACGGCGATCGGCGGCCAGGTCGCGGTCTGGCTGATGGGACTGATGATTTTCTTCGACGACTACAGCAACACGCTCGTCGTCGGCAATACCGCGCGCTCACTGACCGACCACCTGCGTATCTCGCGCGAGAAGCTCGCCTACATCGTCGACTCGACGGCCGCCCCGGTGGCCTGCATTGCGCTGATCACGACCTGGATCGGCTACGAGATCGGCCTGGTGCAGGACGCCCTGCGGGGCGTCGAGGGCCTCGAGGGTGTGCAGGCCTACTCGGTGTTCCTGCACTCCATCCCCTACAGCTTCTACCCGATCCTGGCCATCGTCTTCGTGCTGATGGTGGCCGCGTCGGGCCGCGACTACGGACCGATGTACCGGGCGGAAATCCGCGCGCGAGGCGGGCAGGTCAAGCCGACGCCGAAGGACGATCTCCCGGCGATGTCGGCGGACGAACTCGAGTCGAAGTCCGGCATCCCGCTGCGCGCGTTCAACGCGTTCGTACCGATCGTTGCGCTCGTCGTCGCGCTCGGCGTCAGCTTGTGGGTGACCGGCGAGGGCGAGACCGTCACCGAAATCATCGGGTCCGCCGACCCCTACCGCGCGATGATGTACGCGTCGTTCGTCGGCGTGCTCGTCGCGGCCGTGCTGACGATTTCGCAGCGCATCCTGTCGATGCACGAAACCGTGGACGCGTGGTACGGCGGCGTTCGTGCGACGCTGTTCGGGCTGATCGTGCTCGTGCTCGCCTGGACGCTGTCCGACGTCACGAAGGAGCTCGATACAGCCGGCTACCTGGTCACGATCCTGGCCGACACGCTCCCGGCCGCTATCGTTCCGGCGATCGTCTTCGCGCTCGCCGCAATCACGGCGTTCACGACCGGCACGAGCTGGGGCACGATGGGCATCCTCATGCCGCTGATCGTGCCGCTGACCTGGGCCGTCCTGGGAACGAACGGCATGGCGGATGCGAATGGCATGCACGTCCTGTATTCGTCGGTGGCCTGCTGCCTCGCCGGCGCGGTCTGGGGCGATCATTGCTCGCCGATTTCGGATACGACGGTGCTGTCGTCGGTCGCGAGCGGCTGCGACCACATTGAGCACGTGCGGACGCAGCTCCCGTACGCGCTGACCGTCGGTCTCGTCGCGGTGACTGTCGGCACCATCCCGGGCGGCTATGGCGTCCCGCCATGGTTGTCGCTGCTTGTCGGCGCCGCCGTGCTGGCCGGAGTCCTCCGATTCCTGGGCCGCCGCGCAGACGACGCGGAATAGCCGTCCCATATTCTGCGTCGGGTGGTGGCCGGGCTTCGCGGGGCCAAGTATCCTAGGCGGCAGAAAATCCGAATTTCAGGAGTGTCGGGGTTCGTCCCCCTATGTGTTCCAAACCCGTCATCGGGGTCCCGGCAGACCGCCGCGTGCTCGACCCCCACCCGTTTCACATGGCCGGGGAGAAGTACCTTAAGGCGCTGACCGATGGCGCAGGGGCGCTCCCGGTGGTCATACCCGTCCTCGCCGGCAGCCTGGATCTCGACGACATCCTGGGCCGCTGCGACGGCATCCTGCTGACCGGCAGCCCGTCGAACGTCGAGCCGCATCACTACGACGGCGACCCGTCACGCGACGGCACGCTGCACGACCCGGAGCGTGACGCGCTCACGCTGCCGCTGGCGCGGCGCGCACTGGAGGCCGGTGTGCCGCTACTCGCGATCTGCCGCGGGTTCCAGGAGCTCAACGTCGTGCTGGGCGGCACCCTGCACCAGCACGTGCACGAAGTGCCGGGATACCACCCGCACAAGGAGAACCCGGACGATCCGCTCGACGTGCAATACGGGCCGTCGCACCCGGTGACGCTCGTCGAGGGCGGCCTGCTGCGTGAACTGGCACAAGCCGACTCGGTCGTGGTGAACTCCCTGCACGGGCAGGGGGTCCGGCGACTGGCCGACGGCGTGACCGTCGAGGCCGTGGCGGACGATGGCCTGGTCGAGGCCTTCAGCGTCGACGACGCGAAAGCATTTGCGCTCGCGGTGCAATGGCACCCGGAGTGGCGGGTCACGGAGAACCCGTTTTCAATGAAGATTTTCGAGGCATTCGGCGATGCGTGCCGACGGTACGCAGCCGAACGACAGGTGTAACGTGAATGATGCAGACGTATTTCAACCCTGGTTTCGCGAGCGCGCGATCGAGGATGTAGAGGCTTTCGTCCCGGACATGGCCGGGACGGCACGCGGCAAGGTATTGCCGGCGCCGAAATTCGGTACCGGCCCGATGAAGCTGCCGGAGGCCGTGTTCTGCCAGACCGTGTCCGGCGAATACATCGCGAACAAGAACAATGTCGAGGACCGCGACATGCTGCTGGTCCCCGACGCATCGACGCTGCGGCCGGTGCCCTGGGCACAGGATCCGGCGGCGTCCGTGTTCCTCGACTGCTACCGCCGCGACGGCAGCACCGTGGACATCAGTCCCCGGCACGTGCTGCGCAAGGTGCTCGCGAAGTACGCGGAGAAGGGCTGGACGCCGGTGGCGGCGCCCGAGGTCGAGTTCTACCTGATCAGCCCGCACTCCGACCCGAACGTCGACGTCGAGCCGCCGGAAGGCCGGCTTGGCTGGACCGACGGCGCCCGGCATCCGTACAGCATCGACCAGATGAACGACTTCGATCCGTTCATCAACACCGTGTACAAGTATTGCGAGGAGCAGGGCATTCACGTGGATGCGCTGTCACAGGAAGCGGGCCCGGCGCAGTTCGAGATCAATTTCCTGCACGGCAACCCGATCGACCTCGCGGACCAGGTGTTCCTGTTCAAGCGCACGATTCGCGAAGCCGCCATCGAGCACGAGATGCACGCGACGTTCCTTGCCAAGCCGATGGCGGAGGACGCCGGCAGCGCGCTGCACATCCACCAGAGCGTCGTGGACCGGGAAGGCAACAACATCTTCTCGAACCCGGACGGCACGCCGAGCAAGCTGTTCTACGGCTTCCTCGGCGGTCTCCAGACCTACATTCCTGGTGCGATGCTGATCTTTGCGCCGTACGTCAACTCGTACAAGCGCTTTCTGAACCCGTGGGACTCCCCTGTGAACCTGGCCTGGGCCATCGACAACCGGACGGTGGGCCTGCGCGTGCCGGATTCCGGGCCCGACGCCCGGCGCATCGAGAACCGGCTGGCGGGATCGGACGTGAACCCGTACCTCGCGCTGGCGGCGACGCTGGCCTGCGGTTACCTCGGCATGATCGAGGGGCTGGAGCCGACCGAGGCGACCGAGGGCAGCGCCTACGGCACCGAGTTCGGGCTGCACCGGCACATCCTGTCGGCGATCGAGGCGTTCGGCAAGAGCGCACCGATGCGCAGCATGCTGGGCGACGAGTTCGTCTCGGTGTACTGCGCACTGAAAGACGCCGAGTACATGGAGTTCCAGGAAATCATTTCACCCTGGGAACGCGAAATCCTGATGTTCAACGTCTAGTTCCGGAGGTCCGACGTGCCGCCACGGCGGGACGCGGGCCGGTCCGGTCGGCTAGAATTCTCTTAATACGGGGCTTGAAGCGCGCCGGCAGGCGCGGATCGAGGTTTGCATGGCAGCAATTGAAGATCGGACCGGCGGCGTCACGCGCACGCGGGAAGATTGGCAGGAACTGGACCGGGAGCATCACCTGCACCCGTTCACGGACCACAAGGATCTGCACAAGAAGCGATCGCGGATCATCGAGCGTGCGGAGGGCTGCTACATATTCGACGCCGACGGCAACCGCATCCTCGACGGCATGTCCGGGCTGTGGTGCGTCAATTCGGGCTACGGGCGTGAGGAAATCGTCGAGGCCGCGGCCGCGCAGATGCGCGAGCTGCCGTACTACAACAATTTCTTCCAGTGTGCGCATCCGCCGGCGATCGAACTTGCGGCGATGCTGACCGACATCAGCCAGCCGCAATTCAATCACGTCTTCTTCGCAGGCTCCGGGTCGGAATCGAACGACACGATCGTGCGCATGGTCCGGCGCTACTGGGACCTGCTGGAACAGCCGGAACGGCGCATCATCATCAGCCGCAAGAATGCGTACCACGGTTCGACGGTCGCCGCGGCGACGCTCGGCGGCATGAAACCGATGCACGAGCAGACCGTGCGCCTGCCCGACGTGGTTCACGTCGACCAGCCCTACTGGTTCGGCAGCGATCGTGCACTCGCCCCGGACGAATTCGGGCTGGCGATGGCGCGCCGCATCGAGGAGGTCATCAACGAGGTCGGGCCCGACAAGGTTGCCGCGTTCATCGGCGAACCGGTTCAGGGCGCCGGTGGCGTCATCATTCCGCCCGACACCTACTGGCCGGAAGTGCAGCGTATCTGTGACGAGTACGGCATCCTGCTGATCTGCGACGAGGTCATCACCGGCTTCGGGCGTCTCGGGGAATGGTTCGGTTCCGATTACTTCGGCACGCGGCCGGATTTCATGCCGTTCGCGAAAGGCGTGACATCGGGCTACCTGCCGCTCGGCGGTGTGTTCGTCAGCGACCGGGTTTCGAACGTGCTGGTCGATCGTGGCGGCGAGTTCTATCACGGGTACACGTACTCCGGACATCCGGCGGCCTGCGCGGTTGCGATCGCCAACCTGCGTATCCTGCAGCGCGAGAAACTGATCGAGCGCGTTCGCGACGACATCGGCCCGTACCTGCAGTCGCGCTGGGCCTCGCTTGCGGATCACCCGCTGGTCGGCGAAACACGCATGGTCGGCCTGATGGGGGCGCTCGAACTCGTGAAGTCGAAAGCACCGATGGAGCGTTTCCCGGCGAAGCAGGGCGTGGGTACGCAATGCCGCGACCACCTCGTCAACAACGGCGTCGTGCTGCGCGCCGTCGGCGATACGATCATCTGCGCGCCGCCGTTCACGCTGTCGCACGCGGAAGCCGACGAACTCGTCGAGAAGGCGCGGCGCGGCCTGGACCTGACGCTGCGGGACCTCGAGGGCTGATCCCGGGTTGCGGCGTGAGCAAGGAGAGCAACGACCTCGCGTTTCGCCGGGACGACCTGTACGGGACGACGTCTGAGCCGACGTACGGCGGCGCCCTGTCGTTCATGCGCAGGAAGTACACGCGCGACTTTGCCGGCGTGGACGTCGCGGTCGTCGGCATTCCGTTCGACACCGCGACGTCGAACCGACCCGGCGCACGCTTCGGTCCGCGCTCGGTCCGCGCGGCGTCGACGATCATGGCCTGGGCGCAGCCCTACGGCATGCCCTTCGATCCGTTCGACCGACTCGCCGTGGTCGATGCCGGCGACTGCCTGTTCGACTACGGCGACCCGGCCCAGGTGCCGGCAGCGATCGAGGCGCACGCCGCCGACATCATCGGCCGCGGGCCGGGCCTGCTGTCGCTCGGGGGTGACCACTTCGTTTCGTACCCGCTGCTCAAGGCGCACGCGGGAAAGCACGGCAAGCCGCTTTCACTGCTGCATTTCGACGCGCACAGCGATACGTGGGAGGACACGGACAACCGCGTCGATCACGGCACGATGTTCTATCACGCCGCCGTCGACGGCCTCGTCGATCCGGCGACCTCGATCCAGGTGGGACTGCGGACGCACAACCCGGATACGATGGGCTTCAACATCATCGACGGGCCGCAGGTCCAGGCGGACGGCATCGAGGCGGTTGTCGCGGCTATTCGCGCGGTGCTGGGCGAGCGCCCGGTCTACCTCACGTTCGACATCGACTGCCTCGACCCGAGCTGCGCGCCGGGTACCGGCACGCCGGTGTGCGGCGGGCTGACCACCCACCAGGCGATGTCGATCCTGCGGGGACTGGCCGGGATCAACCTCGTGGGGATGGATATCGTCGAGGTGGCACCGCAGTACGACGTGGCCGAAATCACGTCACTGGCGGCCGCGCATCTCGCGATGGAAATGCTGTACCTGTATGCCTGCCGGCCTGCGTGAGGCCGGCAGGGCAGTTGCATCAGGCGACAGCGCGCTCGATGGCCGCGGCGTAGTCGCCTTTCGGCCGTACGCCGACGAACGTGTCGACGACCTGGCCCTTGTCGAACAACATGACCGTGGGAATCGACCGGATGCCGTAACGCATCGCGAGCTGCTGGTTGGCGTCCACGTCGACTTTCGCGATCCGGACGCGCCCGTCAAAGTCTGCCGACAGCGAATCGATGACCGGACCCAGCGCCCGGCACGGGCCGCACCACTCGGCCCAGAAATCCACGAGCACGGGCTGATCGGACCCGAGTACCGCGTCGCCGAAGTCCTGTTCGGTGACGGCGAGGGGTTTGGTGGTGGCATCGTTCATGGCAAATCTCCTTGTGAGGCCTTCGAGCCTGTAACATCCACGGTCCCGATGTGGGTCGCCGATGCCGGCTTTCAAGGCAGGTTGCGGGGCTACGACCCGGAAATCCAGACGGATCGGCTATACCGACATAGCGAAAATCACTGATGCATTACCAGAAACAGCTCGCTTTCCTCGAAGCCGCGCGCCGCGATGGGCTGCCGCTCGTCCTGGCGACCGTTTATGAGACGACCGGGTCGACGTACAGCAAAGCCGGCGCGCGGATGCTGGTCGACGGCGAGGGGCGTTTCCGCGGCATGCTGTCCGGCGGTTGCCTCGAAGGCGACCTGGCCATGCGGGCCCGGGTCGCTATCGAGAGCGCAACGGCGCAGTTCGCCGAATACGACCTGACGGACAGCAACGACGAGCTGTGGGGCATGGGCGTCGGCTGCGAGGGCGTGATCCGGGTGCTGCTGCAGCCGCTGCTCGCGCCGTCGGGCTACGAACCTGCAACGACGCTGCTGCAGCGGCAGGCCGGGCGCACCGCCGCCCGGGCGCTGACCTGCGTACGTTCGACGAGTCCCGGTATCGGTGCGGGCGCCACGCTCCTCGTCGACGGGCAGGGCACGACGGCGTTCGGCATGCCGGCGGCAACCGCCGACGCGGTGGTATCCGCGTTGTCCGGGGCCGGCGGCGTCGGCGGGCTGCACGACGTCGATGTCCCGGGTGGCCGCTTGACGGTGCTGAGTACCGACGTGCCGCTCGTTCCGCGGCTGTTGGTCATGGGGGCCGGCCCCGACGCCGAGCCGGTCGTTCGTTTCGCCGCGGAACTGGGCTGGTTCTGCACCGTGATCGATCATCGCCCGGCGTACGTCGGCAACAATGATTTTTCGGCGGCCGTCGCCACGGTGTGCGCACCGGCCGCCGAACTGTCGACGGCCGTCAAACTCGCCGAATTCGATCTCGCGATCGTGATGAGCCATCACCTGGCCAGCGACCGCGAATACCTGCGCCAGCTGGCGGCGACAGAGATTGGCTACGTCGGTCTGCTGGGCCCGCCCTCACGCCGGGACCGGCTGCTCAAGGATCTCGGCCATGCCGCAGAGACCCTCGCCGATCGCCTCAGCGGGCCGGCGGGGCTGGATCTGGGGGGGCGCGGACCTGCGCCGATTGCGATGTCGATCGTAGCCGAGATGCAGGCCTGGCTGTCGGCGCAGCGCCCGGGGGCTCGCGCGGAGTCCCCCTAGGCGGCCGCGGCGTCGTCGGACGGACGGCCCGGCAGGAAGCACTGAATGATCATGTCCGACAGCTCGGTGAGCGCACCGTCGGACGCGAAATCCACGTCACTCGTACCCTTGATCTCGAGGGCCAGCGCGAGCAGGCCGCCGGCGGACACCCGGATCATGTTCAGCAGGATCGCCGGGTTGCCGGACTGGGCGATGCCCACGTCCTGCAATTCCTCGATGAAACCGATCGCCGACTTGAACAGCGGGCGCAGGTGCTTTTCAACAAGCCAGTCGAGCCGCTCGCTCGGGTGACTCGCCTCCTGCATGATGATCTTGTGCAGCGCCGGGTTCTTGTAGGCGTGGCGAACGTAGGTGCGAACGAGGGTTTCCGCCCGCCGCCGCGGTTGCGACGCGGGAATGTCCGCAAAGACTTTGGCCAGCGCGATGTTGAACTCCCGAAAAATCCGGTCGACGGCCGAGCGCCAGAGCTGGTCCTTGTTCTTGAAATGGTAGGTAATCAGCGGGTGGTGAACGCCGGCACGATCGGCGATTTCGCGCGTCGACGTGCCCTTGAAACCGTTCTCGGAGAACGCTTCGGTGGCGGCGTCCAGCAACTTGTGCTGGGTGACGATGGAGCGCTGCTGCTGTTTCCTGGCAGGACTTCCATCGTCGCCAAGCGCTTGATTAGACACGAATTAAACCCCCGTTGGGCCAGCTTTACGAATCAAGGTTAGCCTGATTCCAGGGGCTAGTCCACTCGGATGGTTTTTTCGTGTCGATCCCGCGCGAACGAGGTCGGCGGCTTACTCCAGCGCGAACATCAGGCGCACACCCGCCTGCTTCGTGACCACTCGTCCGTTTTCGACGATTGGCTCGAACTCCCAGCGCTCGACCGCACGTATCGCGGCGTTGACGAATATATCGCCGGGTTCCGAATTGCGGACCTCGATGTCCGCGGTCGTGCCATCGGCAGCGACCGTGAAGACCACGTCGACCCACCCGGAAAGATTGCGCCGTTCGGCCGCGCGCGGGTACTTGGGCGCCACGTACTTGACGCGCGTGAGCATGCTCATCGCGATCGGGTCGTTCGAGGCACCGGATTCGGCGGCGGCGTACTCCGCCGGCGGGGTCGCGGCGTCGTCGCCAGCGCTCGCGGACTGCGGAGTGGCACTCGCCACCTGCTGGATCGGTGCGGCGGCGTCCTGCACTGCTTCCGCAGTGCTGCGTTCGGCGGCCGCGAGTTCAGCCGCGAGTTCGGCGGCCGCGTTGCGTTGCTGTTCTTCACGTTCGGCCGCGGCAAGACGCTCGGCCTCGAGGCGGCGCTGGTCCGCGGCGGCCCGGTCGCGCGCATCGCTCAGCGCGCCCGCGGCCTCCGCGAGTTCCGCGCTGTTCGGGTCCAGGCGTTCCGCTTCGGCAAGAAGGGCGCCCGCGCTGCCGAAACGACCCTGGTCGATCTGAGCGCGCGCCTGCAGGACCAGCTTCGATGCGATGGCCGTGAGGCCCTGTTGCGCGACGAGGTTGTCCGGCTCTGACGACAGGACCAGTTCGAAGTAGTAACGCGCGTTGTCGTTCGGCGGTTCGATGAGCTGCTGCTGCTCCACCCGCTCCGCGGCGCGGACGAGCAGTTCGTCGACCCGCTGCTGGCTGCGTGAAGCCGCGAGTTCGTTCGCGACTGCGTTGATTTCCGTCACGTCGCCGACATCGAGGTCCCGCGCCATGGCGAGCGACCGCGCGGCGTCTTCGAAGCGCGATTCGCGAATGGCGAGGCGCGCCTCATCGAGGTAGCCGCGCAACTGCAGCTGCGAGAGTTGTGCGTAAAGAAATGGCAGGCGGCCGTTACCCGGGTCCGCGAACGCGACGCGATCGAGCGCGGTTGCCGCATCCGTGGCGCGTCGCTCGAGCAGCGCGGTCTCCGCGATTCTGAGTGCGTCGTTGAGGACGGCGCCGAATTCGTCTGCTAGCGCCGCGTTGCCGGGATTGTCGGCGACGGCCCGCGCGAAGAGCTCGACCGCGTTGCTCCCCGGCGGATTGATGATCTGGCCAGCGTTCCGGGCGAGACGGGCCTCCGCGGCAACGTCGTCGCCGGGCAACGCCGGTTCGGCGTCCTGCGCCTCTGGCGGCGGTGTTGCCGGTCGTTCGGCGGGCGACTTGTCGGCAACGGGTTCGGCTCGCCGCGTCGGCTCTTCGGGCGAGCCGCCGAGCAGGAACCAGCCAGCCGCGGCCGAGGCGAGCAGCAGCGCCGCCGCGGCGCCGATCAGTTTCGGGTTGCCGAGCAGGGACCCGCCGGAGTCCCCGGCCGGTTCGATGTCGAGTGACGAAGGAGAGGGCTCGGGTGCCGGGCTCGCCTTCGCGGGCGCCGACGGGCCGATCACCGGCTCCTTGCGGGCGCGCGTTGCCGGCGCTTCCGGTTCCGCGGGCTTGTCCTTCTTCTTGGTGAGTGCCTTGCCGAGGTTCGTGACGATCCCGGTCATGGTCTCGGTAAAGCTCGAATCATCGCCGTCGAACGCCGTCGACAGGCTGTCCGTGTTCGGTGACGGCGTGGCGTCGACCGGTGGTGCGGGCTTCGCCGGTTTCGACGGCGGCGCGGCCTTCACAGCCGGCTTCTTCGGTGCCGGCGCCTTGGCGGCCGGACGCGGGGCCGGTTTCGCGGCCGCGGGTTCCGCGCCGCTGATCTGGAATGCGGACTCGGGGGCTTCCAGGTGATGCTTGACGGAGGCCTCGATGGCGAGGCGCGCGCGGCCCGGCGACACGGGCTTCAACAGGAAACGGTAGACCTTGCCGCGGTTGATCAGGTCCATGAGCATCTCGCCGTCGTCGCGTCGGCCCGCAACGATGTTGACGAGGCGCGCCTTCTTGCGGCGCAGGTGCTGCGTGAGCTTCTCGACGTTTTCGCCGACCATCGCGGCATCGACAACGGCGACGCCGACTTTGCTCTCGCCGAGCGCCTTTTCCGCCAGCGCGAGCGTGTTCGCGGCATGGACGTGATGCATGCCGCGCGTGGATTCCTTGACGGTGGCCAGGAACTCCTCGTCCTTGGTGACGACGAGGACGTCGACCGACGCGGACCCGGCGGCGACGGCCGACGCAATCTTCTGCGGGTCGAGTACCGGCATCGTGCCGGTGCCGTCGCTGATGATCGTGGACCCGTTCTCCGACGTCTCCATGACGATGTGTTCCGCCGGTTCGTCGGGATTTGCCGCGGTGTCGTTCGCGGACTCGGCCAGCGCCATCAGGCGCATCTGCCGCGTGGCGTTGTCGACCAGTTTCGTCAGGTCCTGCGGCTTGACCGCGCCGGTCACGACCTGGAAGACCTCCTTTTCCCCGACGAGCGCTTCCAGCCCCTTGTCGTTGTCACCGGCCAGCAGGATGCCGATGGTCTCGGGCGAGCGCTTCTTCGCTTCCCGCAGCGCCTCGACGCCGCTCATGCCCGGCAGGTCTTTCGCCGAAATGATGACATGGACCGGCGTATCGCCGAGCGTGTTCAGCGCTTCGGTACCACTCGTGGCACAGTGCACCGTGTAGCGATCGTCAAAACCCGCGCTCAAAGAATCGAGCGCACTCTGCTCGCTGTGCAGTATCAGTACCTGTGTTCGGACTCGGTCCAGGGCCACGTCTGGCTCTCCCGTCGGTTATGTCGAATCGGCTACGCAGTCCTTGCGTCGGAGCAGTATATCCCCCGACTTTTCGGAAATTGTCGCCAGACCCCGACAGGATTTTGATTCTGTGACGTGTCGCACAGTCGAAGTGCCGGACGCGTCACGTTTGGTCGGAGGGACTCCGGTGGCCGCGGCCCGCGATCTCTGCGAGCAGGCTTTCGAGGGCTTCGTCGACGCTCAGCACGACTTGCTCGCGCGAGCCGAGGCGCCGGACGGCGACCCGGTCGGTTTCGACTTCGCGCTGGCCGACGGCGAACAGCACGGGCACCTTCGCAACGCTGTGTTCACGCACCTTGTAAGAAATTTTCTCGTTGCGCAGGTCGTGCTCGGCCCGCAGCCCGGCGTCCCGGAGCCGGCGGGTGAGTTGTGCCGCGTAGTCGTCCGCGTCCGACGTGATGGTCAGGACCTTGACCTGCACCGGTGCCAGCCACAGCGGCAGGTTGCCGGCGTGGTGCTCGAGCAGGATGCCCATGAAACGTTCGAGCGAGCCGAAGATGGCCCGGTGCAGCATGACGGGTACGTGCTTCTCGCCGTCTTCGCCCACGTAGGTCGCGCCGAGGCGGCCAGGCATGTTCAGGTCGACCTGCAGCGTTCCACACTGCCAGTCGCGGCCGATGGCATCGCGCAGCACGAACTCGAGCTTCGGGCCGTAAAATGCGCCCTCGCCCGGGTTGTGGGTGTAATCGAGGTTGGCGGTTTCCAGCGCCTTCAGCAGCGACGCTTCGGCCTTGTCCCAGACGGCGTCATCGCCGACACGTACTTCGGGCCGGTCGGCAAACTTGATGCGGACGTCGTCGAAGCCGAAATCCCGGTAGATGCCGAGGATCAGGTTGCAAACCGCGATGGATTCTTCCGTGATCTGTTCAGGCGTGCAGAATACGTGCGCGTCGTCCTGCGTGAAGGCGCGGACGCGCATCATGCCGTGCAGCGCACCCGAGGGCTCGTAGCGGTGGCACTTGCCGAACTCGGCCAGCCGGACCGGCAGGTCGCGGTAACTCGTGATGCCCTGGCGGAACACCTGCACGTGACACGGGCAGTTCATCGGCTTGATCGCGTAGACGCGTCCGTCGGGCGTCTCGGTGGTGTACATGTTTTCGCCGAACGAGGCCCAGTGCCCCGACGCCTCCCACAGTGAACGGTCGACGACTTCGGGCGTATTGATCTCGCGGTAGCCGGCGCGGTTCTGTTGCTCGCGCATGAAGGCGATGAGCTGTTGGAAAAGGGCCCAGCCCTTCGGGTGCCAGAAGACGCAGCCGGGTGCCTCTTCCTGGAAGTGGAACAGGTCCATCTGCTTGCCGAGCCGGCGGTGGTCGCGCTTCTCGGCCTCCTCCAGCATGTGCAGGTACTGCCTGAGCTGCTTGTCGTTCGCCCACGCGGTGCCGTAGACGCGCTGCAGCATCTCGTTGGCCGCATCACCGCGCCAGTAGGCGCCGGACACGTGCGTCAGCTTGAAGGCCTTGCCGAGCCGGCCGGTCGACGGCAGGTGCGGGCCCCGGCAGAGGTCGATGAACTCGCCCTGACGGTACAACGTGATGGGTTCGTCCGACGGAATCGACGCGATGATCTCGGCCTTGTATTCCTCGCCGATGCCGCGGAAGAACGCAACGGCCTCGTCGCGATCCCAGACCTCGCGCCGGATCGTCTCGTCGCGGTCGACGATTTCGCGCATCCGCGTCTCGATCGTGGACAGGTCTTCCTCGGTGAAGGGCTCCTGGCGCGCAAAATCGTAATAGAAGCCGTTCTCGATCGCCGGGCCGATCGTCACCTGGGTCTCGGGCCAGAGTTCCTTCACGGCCTCGGCCAGCACGTGTGCCGCGTCGTGCCGGAGCAACTCGAGTCCGTCGTCGGAGTCCCGGGTGACGATCTCGACGGTGGCATCCGACGCGATTTCCCGGCCGAGGTCCCACAGGTGGCCGTCGACGCGGATCGCGACGGCATTCCTCGCGAGGCCCTTGCCGATACTCTCGGCGATTTCGATTCCGCGGGTGGCGGACGGGAAGTCCCGGACGGACCCGTCGGGAAGGGTGATACTGGGCATTTCCTGGCTGTATTCCTGGTTGCAGCGACGCCGGCGGGCGCCGGCGGGTGGTATTCCCGGGCGCCCGCGCAAGGCGCGCTATTGTACCGATTGCATTGCGGCTTGGCCTAATTGTTTGAGTGTCATTAGAATAGCGGCCCACCACACTTGGGACCCACGGCCGCCGGCGCGACGCCCGCAGAACCGTACCAGAACCGCATGACTGACTCCGCGCCGCGCGATTTCATTCGCCAGATCATCCATGACGACCTCGAGTCCGGCAAACACACCGGCGTCGTGACCCGGTTCCCGCCGGAGCCCAACGGCTACCTGCACATCGGCCACGTGATGTCGATCTGCCTGAACTTCGGGGTCGCCGCGGAGACGGGCGGACGAACTTTCCTGCGCTTCGACGACACGAATCCGAGAAAAGAAGACGAGGCCTACGTCCGTGCCATCAAGGAGGACGTGCGCTGGCTGGGCTTCGACTGGGCCGACCGGCTGACGCATGCCTCGGACTATTTCGAGCGCCTGTACGAGGCGGCCGAATCGCTTATCCGGCACGGACTCGCCTACGTGGACAGCCTGTCCGCGGAAGATATCCGCGAGTACCGCGGCACCCTGACCGAGCCCGGCAAGGACAGCCCGTATCGGGACCGGAGTGTCGAGGAGAATCTCGATTTGTTTCGCCGGATGCGCGCCGGTGAGTTCGGTGACGGCGAACTCGTGCTGCGGGCGAAGATCGACATGGCCTCGCCGAACATCAACCTGCGCGATCCGGCCCTGTACCGGATCCGGCACGTCCGGCACCAGACGACAGGCGACACGTGGTGCATCTACCCGATGTACGACTTTGCGCACACGCTGTCCGATGCCTTCGAGGGCATCACGCATTCGCTGTGCACACTCGAGTTCGAGGATCACCGCCCGCTGTACAACTGGTTCCTCGACGAGTTGCAGCCGCCGCACCGTCCGCGGCAGATCGAATTCTCGCGGCTGAACCTGGCGTACACGATCACCAGCAAGCGCAAACTCAACGCGCTGGTCACGGAGAAGATCGTCTCCGGCTGGGACGATCCGCGCATGCCGACCATCGCCGGCATGCGCCGCCGCGGCTATCCCGCGGCGGCGCTGCGCGATTTCGTGCATCGTGCGGGCGTCACCAAGAAGGACAAGCTCATCGAGATGGGCATGCTGGAGAACAGCGTGCGCGAAGCCCTCGGCGACCCGGCACCGCGCCGCATGGCGGTGCTGCGCCCGCTGCGTGTCGTGCTGACGAACTACCCGGAAGGCCAGGTCGAAACGATGGAGGCCGCAAACCACCCGAACGACCCGTCGATGGGCACCCGAGACGTGCCGTTTTCGCGCGAGCTCTGGATCGAGCAGGACGACTTCATGGAGGACGCGCCCCGCAAGTTCTTCCGCCTCAAGCCCGGCGGTGAAGTGCGGCTGCGGGCGGCCTACATCATCCGATGCGATGAGGTGGTGAAAGACGCGGACGGCAACATCACCGAGTTGCGCTGCAGCTACGATGCCGATACGCGCAGCGGCGAGGGCGGGAGCGATCGCAAGGTCAAGGGCACGATCCACTGGGTGTCGGCGGACCACGCCGTCGATGCGGAAGTGCGTTTGTACGACCGGCTGTTCAACGTGGCGAACCCGAACACCGCGGACGATTTCCACGAGGTGCTGAACCCCGACTCGTTCGAGCGGGTGTCGGCGAAACTCGAGCCCGCGCTGGCCGACGCCGAGGCCGGCGTCGCCGTGCAGTTCGAGCGTCTCGGCTACTTTTGCCCGGATTCGGGCGACGACGCGCCGGGCGCGCGCGTGTTCAACCGGATCGTGACGCTGCGGGATTCCTGGGCGAAGCTCGAGAAGCAGGCGCTCGCCGGGCAGGACTAGCGCCGGCTAGTCCGGCACTTTGCGCGCGAGAAACGTCGCGCGCGCCCAGTAGATGAAGATCGTGTCGATCGCGGCAATCGCGATCTTGAACACGTACTTCGCCGCGCCGAGCTTCAATGCTGTCACGAGGTCGACGGTTCCCCACCAGACGACGAGCGAGTACAGCGCGGTGTCGAGGGCCTGCGACGCCATCGTCGAGCCGTTGTTGCGCAGCCAGAGCCAGCGTTCGCCGGTCCACTGCCGGATGCGATGAAAAGCCCAGACGTCGAAGCGCTGGCTGATCAGGTAAGCGAGCAGGGAGCCCAGTATGAATCGCGGCGAGAAATCCAGGATCGTCGAATAGGCATCCTGGATGTCGTTCGAGAATGCCGACGTGGTCGGGTTCGTGCTGGGCAGGAACATCAGGCCCAGGCTCAGCATCACGAGCACGATGACGCTCACGACGAAGCCCATCCACACGGCCTTGGCGGCTTCGGCTTTTCCGTAGTTCTCCGAGAGCACGTCGGTGGCGAAGAAGATGCTCGAGTAGAAGATGACGCCGAGACTGGTCTCGAGGCCGAAGATGATCGTGAGCTTGGGGCCCTGCAGGTTGGCGAGAACGATGGCCGTCGCGATGGCGACCTGCAGCCCGGCGCGCCCGAAGAAGCGGTACAGCAGCACCGTGCCCGCGAGGTCGAGCAGGAGCGTGGTCAGCCAGAGGAGTTCCTGGTGCGCGGCGAACCAGCTCCCGAACATCTCCACCAGCATCGCGGAGTGTCCCTAGCCGGCGAGCTTGTCGAGGTGCCAGTCGGCGTCGCCGAAGACGCGCCCGATCGCGGTCAGCCGTTTGAAATAATGCGCGACGTCCAGCTCCCAGGTGACGCCCATGCCGCCGTGCAGCTGCACGGCTTCCTCGGCGATGCGCCGCCCGGTCGTGCCGACCTGGTACTTGATGGCGCTGACCGCGCGCTTCGCGTCGTCGCCGCCTTCCGCAAACGTCATCGTGGCCCACCACAGCAGCGAGCGCGTCTGTTCGAGGCCGGTGAGCATGTCGACCATGCGGTGCTGCAGCGCCTGGAAGCTGCCGATGGGCACGCCGAACTGTACGCGGTTCCTGGAGTAGTCGACCGTCTTGTCCACGAGGACCTGGAGGATGCCGACGGCCTCCGCGCAGACGGCGAGCGTCGCCTCATCGACCACCGTTTCGAGTACCGGCAGTCCGTCCTCACCGGGGCCGAGGCGCGCGTCCCCGGCCACGGGCACGTCGCGCAGGCGCAGGTCCGCGGCCTGCAGGCCATCGACGGTGGGAAAATCGAGAACGTCGAGGCCGCTTGCCGATCGCTCCACGACGAAGAAGCCGATCTCGCCGGTGTCCCCCCCGATGCGCGCCGGAACGACGATGTTGTGCGCGTTGCGGGCGTTCAGCACGTAGGTCTTGTCGCCCGATATCCGCCAGCCGTCGCCGTCGGCGATCGCCACCGTCCGTACGTCGTCGATCGCGTACCGGGCATGCGGCTCGGCAAACGCGAGGGCGGCGTGCCGTTCTCCGCCGATCAGCGGTTGCAGCCAGCGTGCGCGCTGCTCCGCGGTTCCCGCGCGCCGAAGCACGCCGCCGGCGAGGACCAGGTTCGGCAGGTAGGGTTCGACGACGAGTCCGCGTCCGAGTCGTTCCATGACGACCATGAGGTCGACCGCGGTCCCGTCGAAGCCGCCGTCGGCCTCGGCAAACGGGACCACGGTCCAGCCGAGCTCGACGAATGTCTGCCACACGTCCGGGTTGAAACCCGGCTCGCTGGCCGCATGGGCCTGGCGTGTCTCGAAGTCGTATTCGTTGGCGATGAACCGGTCGATGCTCTCGCCGAGCATCGATTGCATGTCGTTCAGCGAGAAATCCACGGCGCCTAGAGCCCCAGCACGTGTTTGGCGACGATGTTCTTCTGGATCTCGTTGGACCCGCCGTAGATCGACGCCTTTCGGTTATTGAAGTAGCGCAGCGCCGTCAGCGCTTCCTTGCCGTCGCCGATGAACTGCGATTCGTCGAACCCGTCGACGTACTGGCGCGGCACGAACGGCAGCGCGTAGTAGCCAGCCGCGTCCATGTAGAGTGTGTCGATCGCCTGGGCGACCTCGGTGCCCTTGATTTTGAGGATCGACGACTCGGGCCCCGGCGCCTTGCCTGACGCGACGGCGGCCAGGGTGCGCAGCTCCGTGAATTCCAGAGCCTTCAGCTCGACTTCGGTCGCGGCGAGCCGGCGCATGAAATTGCGGTCCGCCGCCAGCGGCTTGCCGCCGTGCACCGCTGCGCCGCAGCGTTGCCGGAGCTTTTTCAGGCGAGTCCTGGAACGCCCGACGCCGGCCAGGTTGGTCCGTTCGTGCTGCAGCAGCACCTTGCCGTAGGTCCAGCCCTTGCCTTCCTCGCCGACGAGGTTCGCGACCGGTACCCGGACGTTTTCGAAATGCACCTCGTTGACCTCGTGCTCCCCGTCGAGCGTGATGATCGGCCGGACCGTGATACCGGGCGTCTGCATGTCCACGAGCAAGAAGCTGATGCCTTCCTGGCGCCGGGCGACGTCCGTGTTCGTACGTGCCAGCACGAAGATCCAGTCGGCATATTGCGCAAGCGTCGTCCAGGTTTTCGAGCCGTTCAGCACGTACGCATCGCCGTCCTGGTCCGCGCGCGTCTTCAGCGACGCGAGGTCCGAACCGGCGCCCGGCTCCGAATAGCCCTGGCACCACCAGACGTTGCTTTCGAGGATGTCGGGAAGGAAGCGCTGCTTCTGTTCGTCGGACCCGAAGGTATAGATCACCGGGCCGACCATCTTGACGCCGAACGCGACCACGTCCGGCGCCTCGGCCGCCGCCATTTCCGAGGCATAGATGTACTTCTGCACCGGGCTCCAGCCAGTCCCGCCGTACTCGACCGGCCAGTCCGCGGCAAACCAGCCCCGGGCGTGCAGAAGTTTCTGATAGCGCACGTAATCGTCGCGCTCCAACGGGATTCCGCGGTCGATCTTGTGCCGCAGTTCCGACGGAAACTCGGCCGCGAAAAACGCGCGCACCTCGTCGCGAAAGGCGTCTTCCTGTGGCGAGAAACTGACGTGCATGCGGCCCCTGCCGTGGCTGGACGTGAGCGATTCAGGATGCCCAGAATGGCCAAGAAAATAAAGCCGGAATTGGGCAAAATAGCGGGATGTCGACGACTCTTGAGAGTGTGAAATATCGCGACCCGGAAAGCCGGGGCGTCCGGGACGCCCTGGGCCGGCCTTTGCACGACCTGCGTATCTCGTTACTCGATCAGTGCAATTTTCGTTGCCCGTACTGCATGCCGGAATCCGAGTACCACGCGGACTACCGATTCCTCCGCAAGGCGCAGCGCCTGACGCACGACGAAATCCACAAGGTGGCGCAGGCGGCGGTGCGGCTCGGCGTGTCCAAGCTGCGCCTGACCGGCGGCGAGCCGCTGCTGGACAAGGGCCTGCCGTCGCTCGTGTCGCGGCTTGCCGCGTTGCCCGGCGTCGAAGACCTCGCGCTCACCACCAACGCGCAACTGCTGGCGCCAATCGCGCGAACACTGGCGGACAGCGGCCTGCATCGCATCACCGTAAGCCTCGACAGCCTCGACCGGGACGTGTTCCGGCAGATGAGCGGCGGCCGTGGCGATCTCGACAAGGTGCTCGAGGGCATCGCCGCGGCGGAGGCCGCGGGCCTGGCGCCGGTGAAGATCAACACCGTGGTGCAGCGCGGTGTAAACGAACACACGGTGCTGGACCTGCTCGAACACTTCCGCGGCACGGGCCACATCGTGCGCCTGATCGAATTCATGGATGTCGGCAATCGCAACGGCTGGCGCATGGACCAGGTCGTGCCGTCGCGCGAGCTGCTGGCGGCCATCGATGCGCGTTGGCCGGTGGAGGCCGTCGGTCGCAATTACGCCGGCGAGGTCGCGCGGCGCTACGCGTACCGCGACGGGCTCGGCGAAATTGGCTTCATTTCGTCCGTCACGGAGCCGTTCTGCGGCGGTTGTTCACGCGCGCGTCTGTCCGCGGACGGGGTGCTGTATACGTGCCTGTTCGCGACGCACGGCACGAACCTGCGCGAACCGTTGCGCGAGGGCGCGACGGACGACGAAGTCGAAGACATCCTGCGCCGCATCTGGCTGCAACGCGCGGACCGGTACAGTGAGCTTCGCCGGCCGGAGGCGGCCGAAGCGCACACACCGTCCAAGGTCGAGATGTACCGGATCGGCGGTTAAGAGAGGCCCTCCCGTTGAGCAAACTGACGCATATCGATGAGCACAACCGGCCCACGATGGTCGACGTCGGCGACAAGGCGGTCACGCGCCGCACAGCGCGCGCGCAGTCCCGCGTTCGCCTGCCGGCTGCCGTGCGCGATGCCGTCGACGGTGACGAAATCGTCTCGCGGAAGGGGCCGGTGTTCGCGACCGCGATCATTGCCGGCGTCATGGCGGCCAAGCGCACGCACGAGCTGATCCCGTTTTGTCATCCGCTGGGCCTCGAGAAGTGCACGATCGACATTCGTCTCGAGGGCAATGATGCCGTCATTGATTGCACGTGCCGCGTCGAACACAAGACCGGCGTCGAGATGGAAGCGCTGACCGGTGCAAGCGTGGCCGCGCTCACGATTTACGACATGTGCAAGGCGTTGTCACACGACATCGTGATCGTCGAGACGCGTCTCGTCGAGAAGACCGGTGGCAAGGCCGACTTCCGGCACGCCGGGGACGGGGCTGTCGGTGGATAAGTCGCGGCGCGTACTCGGCCTCGTGCTTGCAGGCGGGCGCAGCCGGCGCATGGGCCGCGACAAGGCGTTGCTGCCGCACGACGGCGGCACGCAACTCGAGCACGCGGCCGCGCTGCTGGCCGACGTCACGGACGGCGTGTACGTTTCAGTACGGGCGGACCAGGCCAACGACCCCGTGCGCGGCCGCTTCGATCACGTCGTGGATCGTTACGAGGGGATCGGCCCGCTGGCGGGCATCCTCTCGGCACTCGAACAGTCACCGGACGCGGACTGGCTCATCGTTGCGTGTGACCTGCCGAATCTCGACAGGCGCACGCTCGAAAACCTGCTCACCGAAGCGCCGGACGATGCACCGCTGGTGGCCTACCGCAGCAGCTCCGACGGATTGCCCGAGCCGCTGTGCGCGCTGTACCGGCCCGCGGCCGCCGACGCGCTGCGCCGGTATTCCGCCGACGGCGTGCATTGCCCGCGCAAGATCATGCTCCGCGAGGAGGCCGTGCTGCTGGATCTGCCGGCACCGGATGCCCTGCACAACGTGAATACCCCGGAAGAACTGGCGGCGGCGACACGATGAAACGTATCACCGTTCGCTATTTCGCGATGTTCCGCGAGCACGCCGGCGTCGCCACCGAGACGATCGAGATCGACGCTGCGACCGCACGCGACGTGTTCGATGCCACCCGCGAGCGGCACGGCTCGTCGGAGCCGACCGGTCACTGCAAGGTGGCGATCAACGACGAAATGGCGGATTGGGACACCGCGGTCGCCGACGGCGACGAGGTGCTGTTGTTTCCGCCGGTGGCAGGAGGCTGACGTGTTCGAGATCGCGGATCAATCCATCAATCCGGAAGCCTTGCGTGCCGCGATCGCGGACCCCGCGGCCGGTGCGTATTGCGGTTTCGAAGGCTGGGTACGCAACCACAACGACGGGCACGAGGTATTGCGCCTCGAGTACGAAGTCTATTCGCCACTCGCGGTCTCGGAGGGTCAGCGTATCCTGGGCGAGGCGAAGGAGCAGTTCCCGCACCTGCGCGCCGGCTGCGTGCACCGCGAGGGGCTGCTCGAGATCGGCGACTGCGCGGTCTGGGTCGGCGTGACGTCACCGCACCGCGACGAGGCGTTCCAGGCGTGCCGCTACATCATCGACGCGATCAAGCACCGCCTGCCGATCTGGAAGAAGGAACACTACGTCAACGGCGATTCCGGCTGGGTGAACTGCGAGCGCTGCGCGGCTCACGCCTGATCGGCAAGCTGACGATTCGCGGCCGCGAGGTCTTCCGGCGTGTCGATGTCGATCGACGCGGCGGATAACGGCACCCGGCGTACACGAAAGCGCGGATCGTTGAACAGGGCGCGCGCGCCGACATCGCCGTCCAGCGACGCCAGCACCGGGAACAGGCCTTCCGGCAACAGCGCGGGCACGCCGTCCGTCTCACCGTAGCGCGTCACAACGATCTCGTCGGCAGCCCCGTTCCATGCCCCGACGAGTTCCCGGAGGTGCCCCGAAGGCACGAAGGGCTGATCGGCCAGCAGGACGACGATGGCGCCGGCGGCACCACGCAGAGTGTCGACGGCGAGCGCCAGCGAGGTGCCCAGCCCTTCTTCGTACCGCGGATTGTTCACTCGCGCGCCGTGCACACCCTTGGCAGCAGCGGCGACTCGCGATGCATCGTGCCCGGTGACGAGCAACGTCCGGTCGCCGAAAGCATCGTACGCAGCCGCGGCGGCATGCCGGACGAGCGGAGCGCCGGCGAGATCGGCCAGGAGCTTCGTGTCGCCGAAGCGGCGCGAGCGACCGGCGGCCAGTACGACGCCGAAAACGGGCTTCGCCGTGCGTTGAACTTCGTCCATCCCGGGTACTTTACACTTGCGGCTCTGGCAATAACTGTGCTTTTCTTGCCAAGCGAGCCGCCGCGCGGCGAGGAAGGACTACGAATTGCACGTCATCAAGTCAGTCGAGGATGCAAAGGCGCTGGAAGGACAGGAAGTCGGCGTATCGGACTGGACGGTCATCGACCAGCACCGCATCGACCAGTTCGCCGAAGCCACGGCGGACTACCAGTGGATACACGTGGACACCGAGCGTGCCGCGCGCGAAATGCCCGACGGCAAGACGATCGCGCACGGCTACCTGACACTCGCGCTGATACCCGGCCTGACCGGCAATTTCGTACACGTCGAGAAGCTCACGCGCGCGATCAATTTCGGCGTGAACAAGGTGCGTTTCTACACGCCGGTACAGGTCGGCGACAGTGTTCGCGCGCGGGCAAAGATCGTCCAGGCCCGCCGGCGGGCAGGCGCGTTGCTGCTGACCTCCGAGGTCAGCATCGAGGTCGACGGTGCGCGGAAGCCCGCGTGCGTAGCCGAGACGCTGGGCATGTACTTCTTTGAGGGCGCCTGAGGCGCCGACACGCGTCCAAAAAAAAGGCGGCGGATTGCTCCGCCGCCTTCGTAGGGACCTGCCGGCCGCTCAGTCGAAGTTCTTGCTGAGCGTCAGTCCGTAGGTGGCCGGTTCGGACGGGTAGGAGTTCATCCGCCCGAGCTGGATCGGCGCATCGAACGAGCCGGAATACCAGCGCTCGTCCGTGATGTTCCGCCCCCAGAGCGTGATGCTCGTGTTCCAGTCCGTGTGGAAGTAGCCGATGCGCAGGTTGACGAGGCCGATGTCGTCCTGGGTCGTGAACGGATCCAGGTCGCCGTCCGTGAACTGCTCGGACGCGTAGGTGTACTCGCCGCGGATGAACAGTTCGTTGTTGCCGACCGGGAAGTCCTTCGTGATCGCCACGAACGCGCGGTCCTCGGGGTTGTACGCGATCGGGAAGCCCGTGCGATTGCAGACCTCGGCGTCCACGTCGCCGTTGCCGCCCGGGTCGGGCTGGCCGGAGTGGAATACCTGCGTATCCCAGCACGTGCCGCCCTCGAACATCTTGTAGTCACCCTCGTTGCGCGCGTAGAAGGCCTGCACCTCGAACGTGTCCCACGGCCGCCACAATGCCTCGATCTCGAAGCCCTGCGTCTCGAGTTCACCCGCGTTCTGCAGGTTGAAGCCGGTGCCGGTGAACGACTGCGCCTGGAAGTCCTCGTAGTTGGTATCGAAGACCGAGACGCTGAGGCGAACCGGGCCGAAATAGCCCTTGAAGCCGACCTCGATGGACTCGGAGGTTTCCGGCCCGAAGATCGAGTCGAACTGCGGGCTGATGCGCTCCGTGTTCGTGCCGCCGGACTTGTAGCCCGTCGAGTAGGACGCGTAGAACATGCCCCAGTCGGCCGGGAAGAACGAGAGCTTCGCCGTTCCGCTGAACTGGTCGTCTTCGAGCTTGTCGATGAGGTCCGGGCGCGGCGCGAGCGGCTGGAACAGGTACGAGCCCCAGGCGGCGTTCGGTTCCGCGACGGCGAGCAGTGGCACCGGGTCGAACGGTTGGCCCATGCTGGCCAGTACGAGGCTGGTCTGGATGGCCACCAGGTCCGGCGGCGGACCCTGGGCGGTCTGCGTGTACCGGGCATCGATCCGCTTCGTCTCCTCGGTATAGCGCCCGCCGAGCGTCAGCGTGACCTTGTCCGTGAGCGCAAAGTCGACCTGGCCGAACACGGCCCAGCCGTCCTGATCCTGTTCGATATCGTCCTGCGCGGTCGAGCCGACCGGGAACGGCGCGGCAGCTGGCGGAATCGCGCCGCCGGTGGCGGCGGAAACCCCGTTGACGCCGTTGATTACGTCGATGAGGGAAGGATTCGTTGCCAGCACGTACGGCTGCAGTAGTGCGCCGCCGTCCGTGATCGTGTTGCTGTCGATCGTCTGGCCGAAGTAGTACAAACCGCCGACCCAGTTGCTGCCGCTGCCGAACTCCCCGGCGAGCCGGAATTCCTGCGAGATCGACTGTTGCTCGGCTTCGTTGATGCGCTCGATGATGTCGACGTCGGTGAAGTCGGCGTCGATCGCGTCGTAGGTGTCGAATGCACGGTAGGCCGTGATCGACGTCAGCGTCACGCCGTTATCGAACGTCCAGTTGAACTCGGCCGACAGACCGCGGTCCTCGTTGCGCGATTCCGGCAGGCGGTTGTACCGCACGCGGAAATCCTCGAAGCCGACGCCGGTAATGACGGTCCCCGGCAGGGGCGCCAGCGCGTCCAGAAACGGTTGCGGGTAGGCAAAGTCGGTGAAGACGGTGCCGCCCAGGGCAACGAGGGCGGAATCGGTGCCGGGCTGCGGCACCCCGGCCAGGCTGGCGCGGGAATACAGTCCGTCGACGCGGGCGACCGCGGCACAGCAGACCTCGTCGACTTCCGCGTAATCGGCGATGAGGCGGAAGTTGAAGTCGCTGTCCGGGTTGTAGCCCAGTTGCACGCGGAAACCGAACCGGTCGCGATCGTTCAGCACGTCACTGCCGAAGTTGTCGTCGCTGACGTAACCGTCGCGCTGCGACGTGAAGATCGTGCCGCGCATCGCCAGGGTATCCGTCAGCGCAACGTTCGCCGCCGCGTTGACCTTTACCAGGCCGTAGTCGCCGCCGGTGACTTCCAGCATGCCGTTGGTGCTGTCGGAACTCGGTGCGACGGTGCGGATCTGGATCGCACCGGCCGGCGTGTTCTTGCCGAACAGCGTGCCCTGGGGTCCGCGCAGTACCTCGACGGCTTCGACATCGACGAGCTCGTTGATCAGCGAACTCTGCCTCGACCGGTAGACGCCGTCCACGTACAGGCCCACCGAGGACTCGACACCGAAGTTGTTCGACGTGCTGCCGACGCCGCGGATGGAGAAGTTCGAGGTCGTCGTCGTCTGGCTCTGACCGACGATGAGTCCCGGAACGTTTTGTTGCAGGTCGAACATGTCCTTAATGCCCGACGCTTCGATCTCCGCGCCCGTCACGGCCGTGACCGCGATCGGTACGTCCATGATGTTCTGTTCACGCTTCTGGGCGCGAACCACGATTTCCTCGAAGACATCCTGCGCCAGTACGGGTGCGGATAGCGCCATGCCAGCCGCCGTTGCCACGGTCCATTGGAAGACGCGCAGCAGTCCATTCCTCGTCGGTTTCATACCCCCCCCTTGTTCGGGATTGAGACAGATTCAGAAAACGCGGAGCCGGTCGCAGAGCAGTCCAAAATTTGCCTGCATAAACAGGCGCTTTGGCCACTATGCTCAGGCTCCTTGGTCGCCAGAGCATAGCATGGAATTTTCGCGATGCGGTCTGAAAAGTCTTTCCGTGACGCTTCTGTTAAATTACCGATCGGGGCAACAAAAACCAAAAAAAACGGGGGATTCAAATGAAGGGCTTGATGATGAATCGGCCGCTCCTGATTTCGTCGATTGCGGAGCACGCGGCCCGGTTTCACGGCGGCCGCGAAATCGTATCGGTCACGGTCGACGACCCGCTGCACCGGACCAACTGGAAGAACGTCGTCGGCCGATCCCGCAAGCTCGCGAACGCGCTCGATCGCCTGGACCTCGAGCGGGGCGACCGGGTCGCGACGCTGGCCTGGAACGATCACCGGCACCTCGAGCTCTACTACGGCGTCAGTGGCGCCGGCTACGTCTGTCACACGATCAACCCGCGCCTGTTTGCGGACCAGCTCATCTACATCATCAATCACGCGCAGGATCGCTGGCTCTTCACGGACCCCCTGTTCCTGCCACTGGTCGAGAAGCTGCACCCGGCACTGGAGACGCTCGAGGGCATCGTTGTCCTGACCGACGACGCGCACCTGCCCGAGACCTCGTTGCCGAACGTGCGCAGTTACGAAAGCCTGATCGGTGACGAGCCGGATACCTACGAATGGCCGGACCTCGACGAACGGACGGCGTCGGCCCTCTGTTACACGTCCGGGACCACCGGTGACCCGAAGGGCGTGCTGTACGACCATCGCTCGACGATCCTTCACGCGTACGCGGGCGTCGCGCCGGACGTGCTGGGCCTTTCGAGCCAGGACGTGGTGTTGCCAGTCGTGCCCCTGTTTCACGTCAATGCCTGGGGAATCCCATATTCCGCCGGTATCACCGGCGCCAAGCTCGTGTTGCCCGGGCCCAAGATGGCGGACGGCGAGGTCCTGTGCGCGCTCTTCAACGGGGAGGCCGTATCCATCGCGCTTGGCGTGCCAACGGTCTGGCTCGCACTGCTGCAATACACGGAAAAGACCGGAAAGCGCATCGAGTCGCTGAAGCGCACCATCATCGGCGGCGCCGCCGTGCCGCGCAGCATGATCGAAGCCTTCCGGGACAAACACGGCGTCGAAGTGCGGCAGGGCTGGGGCATGACCGAAATGAGCCCGATCGGTGCAGTCAACACGTTGAAGGCCGGCCTCGAGCATCTCGACGACGACGCGCAGCTCGACCTGGCGACGAAGGCCGGTCGCGGCGTGTACGGCTGCGAACTGCGCATCGTCGACGACGAGGGCACGGAGCTGCCGTGGGATGGCGAAGCGTTCGGTGCTCTGCAGGTGCGCGGACCGTGGGTCTGCAGCGACTACTTCCGCCTGGACGGCGCCGCCGGCACGCACACCGACGACGGCTGGTTCACCACCGGCGACGTCGCGACGATCGACCCGGAGGGTTACGTCGCGATCACGGACCGCACGAAGGACGTGATCAAGTCGGGCGGCGAATGGATCAGCTCGATCGAACTCGAGAACGTCATCATGGGGCACCCGGCCGTCGCGGAAGCCGCCGTCATCGGCGTGCCGCACCCGAAATGGACGGAGCGCCCGTTGCTCGTCGTCGTGCTGGCCGAGGGCCAGTCGGCGGAGAAAGCCGAGCTCCTGAAGTACTACGATGGCCGGGTCGCCGACTGGTGGTTGCCGAATGACGTGGTGTTCGTCGATGAATTGCCGCACACGGCCACGGGAAAAGTGAAGAAACTGGAATTGCGGAAGCAGTTCGCGGACTTTAAGCTGCCCGCCTGACACTCCGGGGAGACTCTTGTAGAGTCTCCCTGCTTTCCCCAAGACCAATCAGGAGCTCCGATGGGCGAGGCCCTCCGACTCTACGGCCTGAATGCGGTCGTGACGAATGCCGCGGACGGCATCGGTGAAGCCGTTGCGCGCACGCTGGCCAAGCACGGCGCCAGCGTCGTCGCCGTCGACGTGAACGTCAGCGGCGTCGAACAACATTACCAGTCGGTAAAAGGTGTGGATGGCCTGTTCGCGGATTTGCGCACGCCCGGCCGGCAGGCGGAAATGATCGAGAATGCCGTCTCCATGCTCGGGGGTATCGACATCCTGTTTTGCGATTACCCGGTACCAGTGCGGGACCCCATCGACGGAACGGGGCCGTCCCTGGAGGCGATGCTTGCGGCGCGCGCGGAACTGACGCTGGCCGCGTGCCGGGCGGCGCTGCCGCACCTTCGGAAAAGCCCTGCGGGGCGCATCATCGTGCTGGGCCTGCAACGCAGCCAGTTCGCGCCGGGGGCGAGCGACGCGAGCCGCCGCGCGGAAAAGAACCTCGCGGACGTCGTGCGCGCGCTGGCCGCTGACACCGGGGAGTTTGGCATCACTGCGAACTATGTTCAGCCGGGTGGCGTCATGACACCGGTCAGCCGGGTGCTGTTCGGCAAGAACGACGGATTGCGCGATTACTGCATCAAGAATTCCGCGGCGCGGCGACTCGGCGAGCCGATCGACGTGGCCAAGGTCGTGCTGTTCCTCGCGAGTGACGATGCGGTGTTCGTCAGCGGCACCGGCATCGCCGTCGATGGCGGCTGGCTCGGCGACTGACGTGCACCCGGTCCTCGCCGACCTGATCGAACTCCTGTCCCTCGAGCGCATCGAGGACAACATCTTTCGCGGCGCAAGCCGCGACATCGGCAGCCCGCAGGTCTTCGGCGGCCAGGTGCTGGGGCAGGCGTTGACGGCGGCGCAGTTCACCGTCGAAGGCCGCGTCGCGCACTCGCTGCACGCGTACTTCCTGCGCCGAGGCGACATCAATTCGCCGATCGTCTACGAAGTCGATCGCGCACGCGACGGCGGCAGCTTCTCGAACCGACGCGTCGTCGCGATCCAGCACGGCCGGCCGATCCTGAACATGGCCGCGTCGTTCCAGCAGCCGGAGGACGGGCTTTCGCACCAGGCGGACATGCCCGACGTTCCGCCGCCGGAGGACCTGCGCGCACTCCACGAGTTCGCGAGCGAGCTGCCGGAAGGCACGCCGATGAAGCTCCGGCGTTTCCTCACCGAGAAGCGGCCGTTCGAGTTTCGCCCCGTGAGGCCCGTCAACCTCGTGGACCGGCTGCGCCTGCCGCCGGTGACGCACGTGTGGATACGCGCCGTGGACGCCGTGCCGGACGACGGGCCGCTGCACCAGAACCTGCTTGCTTACGTGTCGGACTACGAACTGCTCGGCGCCAGCACACTGCCACACGAACTGTCCTATGCCGCCGACAACGTGATCATGGCGAGCCTCGATCACGCGCTGTGGTTCCACCGGAAGTTTCGTATCGACGAGTGGCTGCTGTACGCGATCGACAGCCCGAATGCGTCCGGCGCCCGTGGCTACTCGCGAGGGCAGTTCTTCACGCGCGACGGCACGCTCGTCGCCAGCACTTGCCAGGAAGGCCTCGTGCGTGTCGTGGACCCCGCGGACGCAGCCAGCCGTTCGGACCCGAAGAAGCAGCGCTGAGCGCGCAGATTCAGCCGAAAACCGAGGTAAACATCGAGTGACGCAAGCTTTGCGGGCGATTTTGCTTTTCATCGCGAGCGGTATTGCCGCGGCAGACATCGCTGACCCGGATCCGGCGCGGTTTGACGAGGCGATCCAGGCCTTCGTCGACTGGGACAGCAAGAACGCTTTGCCCGAGAACTCCATCCTGTTTGTCGGTAGCTCGAGCGTACGACTGTGGTCGACGGCGAAGGCCTTTCCCGGCGAGCCAATCATCAATCGTGGTTTCGGTGGATCCGAACTGTCCGATGTGATCCATTTCTACGAGCAGGTAGTGCGGCCGTACTCGCCGCGCAAGATTTTCCTGTATGCCGGTGACAACGACATCGCGAACGGCAAGTCGGCGGAGCAGGTCTTCGAGGACTACAAGACGTTCGTCGCCATGGTGAGGGAAGATTTCCCCGATACGGAACTGGTCTTCATCTCGATCAAGCCGAGCAAGGATCGCTGGGAGAAGTGGCCGGTGATGGTCGCGGCCAACCGGATGGTGCGTGATTACGCGGCGGATCGGCCTGGCCTGGCGTATGCGGATCTCGCTGGGCCGTTGCTCGGCAGCGATGGCTTGCCGAAAGACGTGTACGCGGATGATGATCTTCACTTGAACGAGGAGGGTTACCGTCTCTGGCAGGAGGCTCTTGCCCCTTTAGTCTCCGCCACAGTTTCCGCCGCCGAGGACACGGGCTCCGAGTACCTGGAAGCACTGTTCCTCGCAGATCAGGACATTCGATCGGCGGAGATGATGGCCGAAGGTAAGTTCCCGACTTTGCAGGAGGAACGGGAGCGACGCATTGAAGTGTTCAAGTTGATCAGCAGGAGCAAGTTGCAAACCGCGAACGACTTTCTGCATGCGGGCGTCATCCTGCACCACACCAGCAGTATTTCAGACGACAATGACCAACTTCATAGCCTGGGTGCGGAAAACCACCTCCTGGCGTTCTTTCTTTTTGAGCGAGCTGCCGCGCTGGGGAGTGAGAACGCTCGTAACCTGACGGCGGCCGCCTACAATTATTACCTACGGGCTTGCGGGCAAGATGCTGACAAGTTCGGCTACGACTTTGTCGACAAGCAGCCGGTGTGGCGCCCGGGGCTGAGCAGTGCGGAAAGCGAAGAAGTCCTGTGCGGGTTCGACCCGCGACCGTACCTAAACCAGGATCGAGGGCCGACCGCCGCTGTGCCGCAGTAACGTTCGCTAGATCGTCTGAATGCACACATAAATTACTGTTTAATAATAGAATAGTTCGAAAATACTGTATATAATAACAGGTACTTCCACTCCCACCGGAGGGACCTGTCATGGCCACCGAACCGACCCCGATCGAAGCTCTCGACGAGGGCATCCTGCAGCTCTGCACGCGCATCAATGCGGCCACCTACGAACTGCTGGTCATGATCCGCGAGTTCGACGAGCGCGGCGGCTGCCTGAAGTGGGGGCTGGAGAACACCGCCACCTGGCTTGCTTGGCGCTGCGACCTGTCGCTGGCCACGGCACGGGAGAAGGTGCGGGTGGCACAGGCCCTGAAGCGACTGCCTTTGATCAGTGCCGCGTTTTCTTCCGGCGAACTGTCGTACTCGAAGGTACGGTCGCTGACCCGGGTCGCGCAGCCGGCGAGCGAAACGGAGCTCGTGGACTTCGCGCTCCGGAACCCGGCCCGGCACGTTGCGGAGCGTTGCCGCGAACTGCGCATGGGAGCACCGGCCTCGGCCGGGATCGCCGAACGCGCCTGGGCCAGTCGCGGCCTCCGGCTTCGTCGAGATGCGGAACGGGACACGGTGTCGGTCACCGTCGAGTTACCCCTTGCGGCCGGTGACCTGTTGGAGAAAGCACTCGACAAGGCCCGCGACGACGAGTGCCTGGAGATTCCGGACATCGTCGACACGTCCTGGTCGACGCGGCAGGCCGATGCCTTTGTCACGATGCTTACGGAGTACCTGCAGGGCAGCCGCGAAGAAGGCGCAGGCAGTTCAGACAACTACCTGGTCACGATCCACGTCGATCAGTCGGCCCTCGCCGGCGACGTCGGGCGCTCGTCGGTGCCGATCACGACCGCAAAGCGCCTGTGCTGCGACGGCAAGGCGGTGGTGCTGACGGAGACCAAAGAGGGCGAGCCCCTGAGCATCGGGCGTAAATCCCGGATCGTGCCGAAGAGCATCGGGCGCGCGGTGCGTGCACGGGACCGAAACACCTGCCGGTTCCCGGGCTGCCGGAACCACCGCTTCCTGGACATCCACCACGTCGAGCACTGGAGCGCGGGTGGCGCGACCGCGCTCGACAACCTGATGCTGCTGTGCACGAAGCACCACACGCTGGTGCACGAGGGACGCTTCCGTATCGACAAAGACTTCCGGGACAACTGGGCGTTCTACCGGCCGGACGGCATTGCCGTGCCGGCGTGCGGCTATCACGCCCGCGACCTGGTGGACGAGGATCTCGGCGAGCGGCTTGGCAAGCACCTCGGCCATCCGCCACGTGGCGGATTATTGAGTGCGGTGGAAAAACTGGTGAACGAGCCGCCGCCGCCCGAGTATTTGCATTAGCTGGGCTGCGGACGGCCGGGACAGGCCACGAAAATTCCTTGGTGAGCCAACCGGCGCGACGGCCGGTGGCCGGAGCATCATTTTCCAGGCGATATCGGGCTCTGTATCAAAGCGCACCGCGATTCGCGGCACTAAGAGACTGAAAAATAAGGAAATACTATGCCGACCGGTATGCGGATATTATGTGATACCGCGCGCTTGCCAAAAGTGCTCGACTTCCACAGGCGTCATCGAGTAACTAGTCGCTGACGGCAACCAGGGGGCATGTTCATGGCTGACACACTACGGTCACAGGATGAGTCGCAGTACTTGAATGAGAGTCGCGAACGCATTGCTGAAAACTTCAACCAGCGTGCTTTCGAGGTCCGCCACTCCCTCACCGGTCATCCGCTGTTTGAGCTACCGCGGTTGCGAGAACTTGCTCGGTTCCTGCTCGGCAAGCGCGAGTATCAGTCGGTTACTTGCCTTACGGGCAGCAAGGAGCGTAACTCGAGCTGGGATGACCTGGATCAGGCGATAGACCAGGTCGATGATTGTTTGCGCGAACTGGAGAATGAAGGGCGCGCCTGGATCATTCTCAAGAATATCGTTCTGGATCCAGACTACAAAGCGGTCATGGATCCGATCATCAGGCAGGTGGCCGAAGCGGCGGATTCCGTTGGTGATGGAATCACCTGGCCGGAGCCGTACCTGTTTGTATCGTCGCCCACTTTTGTAACGCCATACCACATCGATCATGAAGCCGGCCTGCTGTTGCAGATCGTCGGGAAGAAGAAGTTTGCGGTGTTTCCACATGACGATCGGTCGGTCCTGACGCCGAAGCAAATCGAGCAGTTCTACATGGGTGACATGAGTGCCGCCAAGCTGACGCCCGAGAGCGAGGGCAAGGGCGCACTTTTTGATCTCGTACCCGGGAACGGTGTCTGCTTTCCGTCACTGGCGGGGCACTGGGCGGAAGTGGGAGACACGTACTCCGTATCGTTGAGCATCGGTTTTGCACAAGAGTCCTGCAATGCCCGGGCGCCGGTCTATCAGGCTAATCATTACCTGAGAAAGCTGGGCTTGAGCCCGGCTGAACCGGGTCGATCGAGAGTTCGTGATGCGATCAAGCGCGCACCCATTCGATGGGTGTCGAAACGGCATCCTGAATCCATGGGCGAAATGCTGCGCTCCGGCATTCACCGTATCTCTGCGCTCACCGAAAAACTGCGCGCTTGAGCAAGCGTTCCGCTCACCCGGCGATCCGTTTCTGCACGACTACGCAGTGGCCGATTGGCTCGATCGCGAATGCGGTATCTGGGTCCCGGGGAAAGGGCTGTACCGCGGCATCTGGAAATGGCGGCGCGCTCGAAATTGGTGGAGTTCCGGCTACGGCTTTACATGTATTTGAACCAGCCAATTAACTCTGCGACAGGGCGAATGGTGCCCAAAATGGCCGCGCTGTCGACGCAAGAAAGTGCCTGCCCAGCCGTCGTTGCAATCGCAATAAACCCTCAGACGTCAAGCGCCGGACCCGTTGGAGGACAATCGTCATGACAGCAGGCGCCAAGGCGAGCATATTGCTGTTACTCACAGTCGGGATCGGCTTCGCAGTTTTTCTGTTCGGGAGACCGCAAGAGCCTCGGGAAGCCGGCCGTGAACGGGATTCTTCGAACGCTGCAACTATTCAACCTTCCGTGCGCCTGTATCTTGCGCCGCAAGGGCAAGAAGATCAGGGTTTCAAGTTCGATTTGAGTCGCTTGTACGACCTGTCGTACGAAGTCGATCCGGAACTCGTTGCGTATTCAGCGTTCATCGGCCTGACACCGTCATGCCTGATAGCGCACGTCAAGGCGCAAAAGGAGAATCAACCGGCGCCGCATTGTGGCCGCGTCAGACAGACTGACCATTCCGCCCACCTGCTTCTACCAGGTGTCTACGAGGAAAGCTGTTATCCCTCCAATCAGGACCAAATCTGTACGCGCGTCAAGACTGCCGAACACCCGTACGAGGCTTACTCCGACGTGGAACTGGCCTACATGGCCGACACGTCACCCGAGGCTGCCGTAATACTTGCTCGACGCACCGAAAATCCGCAGGTGTCGGCTCGCCTGTACAAGAAAGCCGTCGCACTCAGCGGCAAGCCCGGCCCACTCGAAGAATGGATGTTCCAGAAGAACACGGGAGGTCTGGTATGGCAAAACGGAGTCCTGGACATGGAAAAGGCGAAAGTCGGATACGTTGTCTACACCATTACGGGCAAGCTCGGATACGGCGCGACAGCACGCCAAAAATACGAAGAAGTCCTGATTCAGGCCGGCGTAGATATTAAAGCGCTGGATGCAGAGGCAAGCGAAAAGTTCAGGTCCCTGACCGAACTACGCCGAGATTTGACTGGGAATGGATGGGAGAGTTGAAGGCGATGGCGTTGTCCACGAGGCTGCGCCCGCGTGCGGCTGCATTGCGTGCATCGTTGCCCCTCGCGCGACCACGCCTGGAGAGAAAGACGAAAACCCGGCGTTACCGCGGTAACGTTTCCCGGGTCGCGGCGAGTTGCTCGTTGAAACGCTTCGCGTTCGCCACATAGACCTCTGCAGATCTCTTGAGCATCGCCAGTTCGCCGTCCTCAAGCGGACGCGCGACGCGTGCCGGTGAGCCGAGGATCAGCGAGCCGTCGGGGAATTCCTTGCCTTCCGTGATCAGGGCGTGCGCGCCGACGACGCAGTTTGCACCGACCGTGGCGCCGTTGAGCACGGTGCTGCCGATGCCGATCAGCGAGCCGTCGCCGATCGTGCAGCCGTGCAGCATCACCTTGTGGCCGACGGTGACGTTCTTGCCGACGACCAGCTTCAGGCCGGGGTCGGTGTGCAGCACGCTGCCGTCCTGGATGTTGCTGCGCGCGCCGATCTCGATCCAGTCGTTGTCGCCGCGCAGCACGCAATTGAACCAGACGCTGGACTCGGCGCCGAGGCGTACGCTGCCGATGATGGTCGCGTTCTCAGCGATGAAATGTCCGGAACCCTCGAAGACCGGCGCGCGGTCGCCCAGGGTATAGATCACTTCGCCTTGCCCTGCGCGGCCACGGCCGCGGCAGCTTTGGCGATGGCTTCCGCATCGCCGAGGAATTCGCGCGACAGCGGCTTCAGGTCATCGTCGAGTTCGTACGCAAGCGGCACGCCTGTGGGGATGTTGAAGCCTACGATCTCGTCGTCCGAAACGCCGTCCAGCATCTTCACCAGTGCGCGGAGGCTGTTGCCGTGCGCAGCAATCAGTACGTCCTTGCCCGCACGCAGGTCCGGCGCGATGACGTCGTTCCAGCAGGGACGAACGCGGTCCAGCGTGATCTTCAGCGATTCCGTCGAGGGCAGGCCTTCGATTCCGGCGTAGCGCGGGTCGTGCGACGGGTGGCGCTCGTCGTCGAGCGTGAGCTCCGGCGGCGGGATGTCGTAACTGCGGCGCCAGATCAGCACCTGGTCGTCGCCGTACTTCTCGGCGGTCTCGGCCTTGTTGAGTCCCTGCAGGGCGCCGTAGTGCCGCTCGTTCAGCCGCCAGTCGCGGACGACGGGGATCCACATGCGGTCCATCTCGTCCATGATCAGCCACAGGCTGCGGATCGCGCGCTTCAGTACGGACGTGTACGCGATATCGAATTCGTAGCCCAGTTCGGCCAGCAGCTTGCCGGCGTCCCGCGCCTCGCGGATGCCCTTGTCGGTCAGGTCGACGTCGGTCCAGCCGGTGAACAGGTTCTTGAGGTTCCAGTCGCTCTCGCCGTGCCGGCACAGTACGAGCTTGCCCGCCATAGTTACTCCGCAGTGTTGTCGATCAGGAAGACAGAAGGTCGCGCAGTTCCTGCGCGGCAACGCTCAGGGTAGCAAAATCGACGTTGCCGCGTAGTTGCATTTCCTCGAGCATGCGCTTGAATTGCGCAACGCCGTCGGCGTGACGATCGAGCCATTCCTGGATGCGCACATCGACATCGCGCTTGCTGCGGGTGGCGAGCAGTTTCGACGCGAGTTCGCGCCGGATCCGGTAGAACTCTTCGCGGAGGTTGCTGCGCGCGATGGCCTGCCAGCGTCCTTCGACATGCAGGTCCTCGACGCTCGTGTGCAGCCAGTACAGGCCCAGCGTCTCGTTGAACGTCGAGTAGACGCGCGCCGACTCCAGCACGTCCCGGTCATAGGTGGCCGCCAGGTCCGCGATGTCGAGCGCCGCGCGCGTCAGCAACAGCGACGACATCCGGTGCGCCAGCTTCTCCGGCACACCCATGGCGAGGTACTCGTCGGCCGCGTTGCGGTGACGTTCCTTGGCCGCCGTGGAAATGATCGAACCGGTGCGCGTGTACATCGCGGTCATGCGGTCCTTGAGACGCTCGACCATCGGCGTGATCTTGAGGTCCTCGCCGTAGTGCGTGATCAGCCAGAACGAGATGTGCCGCAACGTACGGCTGACCTCAAACATCATCGACATCTGCGCCGACGCGGGGATCTTGTAATCCAGCGCTTCGATCGTCTCGAGCAGGTTGCCGGCGCGGATGAACTGGCGCGCAATCATGTAGGCGCGGGCGATCGTCACCACGTTGGCGCCGGTATCCGCCTGCATGCGCTTGACGAACGACGGGCCCATGCGATTGACGATGCCGTTCGCGACCAGCGTTGCGAGGATCTGCCGACTCAGGCGGTGGCCGGGCAGCAGGTCCACATAGCGCCGGCGCAGCACTTGCGGGAAATACCGGGGCGGGTCGCCCTCGAGGAAGTCCTCCAGCGAGTCGTCGGCCGTGATGAGCCCGTCGTAGAGGTCGATCTTTGCGTAGCTCAGGATGACCGCGAGTTCGGGCCGCGTGAACCCCTGTTTGCGGGCGCGCCGGTCGTCGATTTCCGCCTCTTCCGGCAGGTACTCGAGCGCACGGTTCAGCACGCCGGTCCGCTCCAGCTCCGCGATCAGGCGTGCCGTTTCGTCGATGCGCTCCACCGAGCGAACTTCGCTCATGCTGATGGCCTGCGTCTGCAGGTAATTGTTGCGCAGGACGAGGTCCGCGACTTCGTCCGTCATCGACGCGAGCAATTCGTCACGCTTCGGCCGCGTCAGGCCCCTCTGCTTCTCGGCATCGCTCAGGAGGATCTTGATGTTGACTTCGCGGTCCGAGCTGTCGACGCCGCCGGAGTTGTCGATGAAGTCCGTGTTGATGCGGCCACCGTTCAGGCTGTACTCAATGCGTGCGAGCTGCGTCAGGCCGAGATTGCCGCCTTCACCGACGACCTTGCAGCGCAGCGTATTCGCGTTCACGCGGACCGCGTCGTTGCTGCGGTCGCCGACGTCCGAATGGCCCTCGGTGCTCGCCTTGACGTAGGTGCCGATGCCGCCGTTCCACAGCAGGTCGACGTCCATGCGCAGGATGTGCCGGATCAGCTCGTCCGGCTGCATCGCGGCCTCGTCGGTGTCCAGCAGGCGTTGCACCTCGGTGCTCAGGCGGATCGTCTTGGCCTGCCGCGAGAAGACGCCACCGCCTTTCGAGATCAGGGCTTCGTTGTAGTCGTCCCAGCCGGAGCGCGGCTTGCGGAACAGGCGACGCCGTTCCTTGTAGCTGGCGGCCATGTCCGGGTCGGGGTCGAGGAAGATGTGCAGGTGGTTGAACGCGGCGACGAGCTTGATCTTGCGCGACAGCAACAGGCCGTTGCCGAACACGTCGCCGCTCATGTCGCCGATGCCGGCCACGGTGAACGGGTCCTTCTGCGTGTTCAGGCCTTTTTCGCGGAAGTGCCGCTTCACGGCCTCCCAGCCGCCACGCGCGGTGATGCCCATCTTCTTGTGGTCGTAGCCGGCGGAGCCGCCCGACGCGAATGCATCGTCGAGCCAGAAGCCGAACTCCGCCGAGATGCCGTTTGCGATGTCGGAGAACGTGGCCGTGCCCTTGTCGGCCGCCACGACGAGGTACGGGTCGTCGTGATCCCTCCGGACGACGCCGGTCGGCGTCACGACGGCGCCGTCGACGACGTTGTCCGTGATGTCGAGCAGGCTCCGGATGAACGTCTTGTAGCACTCGATGCCGCCGGCCAGGCGCGCGTCGCGGTCCCCGGTGGGCAGGCGCTTGCAATAGAAGCCGCCTTTCGCGCCGGTCGGCACGATCACCGTGTTCTTGACGACCTGGGCCTTCATCAGGCCGAGGACCTCGGTCCGGAAGTCCTCGCGCCGGTCCGACCAGCGCAATCCGCCGCGGGCGATGTCGCCGCCGCGCAGGTGCACGCCTTCGACGTCCGGCGAATAGACGAAGATCTCGTAAGCCGGGCGGGGCAGCGGCGCCTCCCGGATCTTCTTCGGATTGAGCTTCACCGAGATCGCCGGGCGCGGGTAACCGTGCTCGTCGGTCAGGAAATAGTTCGTTCGCAAGGTGGCGGCAACCGTGCCGGCAAACGCGCTCAGGATGCGGTCCTCGTCCACGTTGCGGGCGCGGGCCACGGCGCGGGCGACCGAGGGCTTCAGTGCCCGCAGCTTGCGTTTCCGCGCGGACTCGGCGATCGAAGGATCGAACTGCAGCTCGAATTGCTGGACGATGAGCCTGACGAACCCGGCGTGACCGACGAGCACGTCTTCCATGTAGGCCTGGCTGAACGGCAGCGCGAGCTGCTGCAGGTACTTGGTGTACGTGCGCAACAGCGCCACTTCGCGCCAGCCGAGGTCCGCCGCGATCACCAGGCGGTTGAGCCCGTCGTCCTCGAGTTCGCCGGCGAACGCGCGCATGAAGCATTCCTCGAAGCGCCGTGCCGACTGCGCGACGTCGAGGTTTTCGCCGCTTTCGTGCCGTAGGTGGAAGTCCTGGATCCAGAACGGGTCCTCGCCGCCCAGTGCCAGCTCGTACGGGCGTTCGGTGTAAACGTCGACGCCCATGTTCTCGAGGATCGGCAGCGCTTCCGACAGTGCCAGCGGTTGCCGGTGGCTGTAGATGATGAAGTGCATGTGCCCCGGCTCGCTGCCGTCCGGACGGTACAGGTTCACGGACTTGCCGCGCCCGTCTTTCTGCATCGCGTCGATGCGCTCGATGTCGCTGCACGCGTCCGACGGTCGCGTGTCTTCCTCGTAGCCCGCGGGGAAGACATGGCCGTATTCCTTGTACAGCCGGTGGCCGTCATCCTGCCCGAACCGGTCTTCCAGTTCGTCGCGGAGGCGGTCCTGCCAGGTGACGACGACTTCCGAGATTCGGTCCTCGATGTCGCGCACGCTGATGCGCGGGCGCTCGCCGGGCGACGTGCGGACGATGAAATGCACGCGCGCGAGCGGCGAGTCGAAGATCTCGACGTTCGAGTCGATCGACGTGCCTTCGAAAGCCTCCATCAGGATCGACTCGACTTTCTGCCGCACGGCGGTGGTGTACTTCTCACGCGGCACGTAGACGAGGCACGAGTAGAACCGGCGGAACGTATCGCGGCGGATGAAGAAGCGCACGCGCTGGCGCTCCTGGAGGTTCAGGATGCCGAGCGTCGTTCGCGCGAGGTCGGCGATGCTGCTCTGGAAGAGCTCGTCGCGCGGGAAAGTGTCGAGGATGTGCAGCAGCGCCTTGCCGCGATGGCCCGTCGGGTCGAAATGACTGCGGTCGAGGACGCGCCGGACCTTGTGCCGAAGCAGGGGAATGTGCCGCGGGCTTTCACTGTACGCCGCGGAGGTGAAAAGGCCGATGAAGCGATGCTCGCCGACATTGCGGCCCTTGCGGTCGAAGATCTTGACGCCGACGTAGTCCAGGTAAGCGACCCGGTGCACGGTGGAGCGCGAGTTGGCCTTCGTGATGATCAGCAGGTCCTTGCTGCGCGTCAGCCGCTCCATCTCCGGCGTCAGTTCGATGGACCGTCCACCACGTTCGTCGTGCGACAACAGGCCCAGGCCGCTGCCCGGCACCGAGTTCAGGAAGACTTTCTTGCCGCGCCGGGCGAGCCGGTACTCCCGGTACCCGAGGAACGTGAACCGGTCGTCGGCCATCCAGTCGAGCAGCGCCCGCGATTCGTCGCGCGTCGCATCGTCGACCGGTGCCGCGGTGGTCAGGATGCTGTCGCGGGCCTCGGTCATACGCTGGCGCATCGCGTCCCAGTCGCGGACGGCTGCGCGCACGTCCGCGAGGACACGCAGGATTTCCTGTTCGAGCACGCGTAGGTGCTGCGGCCGGCTTTCACGGTCGATGACGACGCGCATGTAGGATTCGAGCTGACCCTTGTCGTCCGCTCGGTCCAGGATGGATGTCAGCCGGCCGCGGGCGTCCCGCGCGACGCGCACCACCGGGTGCACGGTGATCTGGATCGCGAGATTCTGGCGGGTGATGGCGCCGGCGACGGAATCGACCAGAAACGGCATGTCGTCGTTCACGATCTCGATGATCGTGTACTTCGACGCATAACCGTGTTCGGACTCCGTCGGGTTGAAGATCCTGAGCTTCGGCTCGCCTTTCTTGCGCACGGTCCCGAGCGCCAGATGGTCCAACGCAATGCGGGCCATGACCGACTCGGACCGGCCCTGCAGGTCTTCGATCGGCACGTCCCGGAAATACTGGCGCAGGAAGCGCTCGGTTTGCGGGCGGCTTTTCAGGACCGGGGAAGTAGCGCGCGCGGCGATGATGGCCTCGATGATGCGCTGCCTGGCGTCGCTTTCGCGGCGTAGTGCTTTCGGTGTCACTTGAGCGGGCTCCGGCCGTGACGACGGCGGGCGGGATTATACAGTAATGTCAGTTGAAACCATCAGCGCGTGGTGCTGGCGCGTCGGGGTCATCGGCGAAGGACTCAGAGGTCGCGTACCTTTTCGAGCAAGCGGTCCATGACCGAATTGAAACCGGCCACCTCGTCGTCGCTGAGCCCGTCCAGCAGCTCCCGTTCGAAGGCGAGCGCGAGCTCGGCGACGCCGTCGTGCACTTCGCGGCCTTTCTCGGAGAGGTTCAGGATCGAGCGTCGCCGGTCCGCGTCGGCGAACTGGCGGTCGATGCGGCCGGCCTTGATCAGCTTGCTGACCGCGCGGCTGACCGCGACCTTGTCGAGAAAGGTCTGTTCGGCGACTTCGACGGCGGACAGGCCGGGGTGGCGTCCGAGGATGGCGATGACCCGCCACTCCGGTATCGAGAGGCCGAATTGCTTGTCGTACGCCCGCGCCACCGTCTGGCTGACCGTGCTCGACAATCGCGCGAGCCGGTAGGGCATGAAGTTATCGAGAATGAGTTCGTCGGTCATGGCGGATTCGTCCGGGGGCGCGCTCGCTTGCGCCCAGCGTTAACAGTAACGACTGTTACCGTTTCGTTCAACTGTCACGCGAGGTGCGGCCGCGCCAGGTAGTCGTGCGACTGCATTTCGATCAATCGGCTGGCCGTCCGCTCAAATTCGAAGCCCAGGCGTTCGCCGCCGTACAGCGCATCCACGGCCGCCGCGGCGGACAGGATCAGCTTGACGTTGCGGTCGTAAAACTCGTCGACCAGGGCGATGAATCGCCGCGCGGCATCCTCGTTCGTCGTGTCGAAACGGGGTACCCCGGAGACGATCACCGTCGGGAACCAGCGGGCGACCTCGATGTAGTCCGCCTGGCTGCGCGGGCCGTCACAGATCGCGTCGAAGTCGAACCACGCGATGCCCTTGGCGCTGCGCCGCGCGTCGACAGGCCGGCCGTTCACGGTCAGCGCCTCGTGCGTGCGTACGTGGCTGGAGGCGGACTCGTCGAACAGGTGATTCAATGCCGAGTTCGCCGCGGCGTCGTCGGGCGTCAGGTAGGTGCCCGCCTGCTCTAGCAGGCGCAGGCGGAAGTCGGTGCCGCCGTCCAGCTCGACCACGTCGGTGTGCGTCTTCAACAGCTCGATCGCGGGCAGGAAGCGGGCGCGCTGGAGTCCGTCCCGGTACAGGTCGTCGGGGTGCGCGTTGGACGTCGCAACGAGCGTCACGCCGGCGTCGAAGAGGCCGCGCAGGAATCGTCCGAGAATCATCGCGTCGCCGATGTCACTCACGAAGAACTCGTCGAAACACAGCACGCGCGCTTCGCGGGCTATGTCGGCGGCGACGTGACCGAGCGGGTCCGGGACGTCGCCGAGAGCGGCCAGGCGCGCCTGGACGTCGGCCATCATGCGATGGAAGTGGCTCCGCCGTTTTGCGGCGACCTCGAGATTCTCGAACAACAGGTCCATCAGGAAGGTCTTGCCCCGTCCGACGCCGCCCCAGAGGTACAGACCGCGCACGGGATCCGGCGCGCCGCCGAAGAGGCGCGACCACCAGCCGCCCGACGGGCGTTCGCCGGCCTCCAGGGCAAGCTGCAGCGCCTCGAGCCGGTCGATCATCGCCTCCTGCGCCGGGTCGCGAACATGCCCCGGCTGACCGACGCTTTTCTCCCACGCTGCTCGAATCTGCAATGCCACTCCGGGAATTCGGTTGCGTCGACACCGACGCGTGGCAAGATTACCGCAGATACCACGCGGAAGCCGCACTACGGATGACGAGGGGGAAGGGATGAACGACAGCCGCGAACGCGAATCGATGGAGTTCGACGTCGTCGTCGTCGGCGGCGGGCCGTCCGGGCTCGCGGCCGCGTGCCGCCTGCTGCAACTCGATGCAACGCTGTCGGTCGCGGTCGTCGAAAAGGGCTCCGAGATCGGCGCGCACATCCTGTCGGGCAACTGCTTCGAACCCCGCGCACTGGAAGAACTGTTTCCGGACTGGCAGGCGCGCGGCGCTCCGCTGGAGACGCCGGTGACCGGCGACGACGTCCACTACCTCACCAGCGGCACGAAGGGCCTGCGCGTGCCGGGCCTGTTTGTGCCCAAGCCCATGCGCAATCACGGCAACTACATCATCAGCCTGGGCCGCCTGTGCCAGTGGCTGGCGGAGCAGGCGGAAGCCCTGGGCGCGAACGTGTTCCCGGGCTTTGCCGCGTCGGAAGTGCTGTACGACGGCGAGGGCCGGGTGACGGGCGTCGCGACCAGCGACCTGGGCATCGGCAAGGACGGCGAGCGCAAGCCGTCCTACGAGCCCGGCTACGAGCTGCGCGGCAAGTACACGATCTTTGCGGAAGGCTGCCGCGGCAATCTCGGCGAGCAGCTCATGGACCGCTTCGATCTGCGCGCCGAGGCGGACCCGCAGCACTACGGCATCGGCCTGAAGGAAATCTGGGAGATCGACCCGGCGAAGCACCGGCCCGGCCACGTCGTGCACACGGCCGGGTGGCCGCTCGATAACCACACCGAGGGCGGCGGCTTCCTGTACCACGCGGCGGGCAACCAGGTGTTTCTCGGACTGATCGTCGCTCTCAATTACCGGAACCCGCACCTGCGCCCGTTCCAGGAGTTCCAGCGCTGGAAGCACCACCCGGTAATTCGCGAAACGCTGGAAGGCGGCAAACGCATCGCGTACGGCGCCCGTGCCGTGAACAAGGGCGGCTTGCAGTCGTTGCCGAAGCTGTCGTTTCCCGGGGGCGTGCTCGTCGGCTGCGACGCCGGCTTTCTCAACAACGTCAAGATCAAGGGCGCGCACACCGCGATCAAGACCGGCGCGCTGGCGGCCGAGGCCGTTCACGAGGCCCTGGCAGGCGGCGACGCGGGGCAGGGCGACCTGGCGGCTTACGGCGAGCGCGTCCGCGCGTCGTGGGTCCACGAGGAATTGCACCGCGGCCGCAACTTCACGCCTGCGCTGGCCAGGCTCGGCACGTTTCTCGGCGCCGCGTTCACGTGGTTCGACCAGAACGTCGCCGGGGGCCGCCTGCCGTTCACGTGGCACAACCGTGCGCCCGATTACGCCACGCTCGACACGGCGGACGCGGCGGCGCCGATCGACTACCCGAAGCCGGACGGCGTCATCAGCTTCGACCGGCTCTCCTCGGTGTACCTGTCCAGCACGAACCACGAGGAAGACCAGCCCTCGCACCTGGTCCTCAAGGACCCGGACGTCCCGATCGCAAAGAATCTGCCGGCTTACGACGAGCCGGCCCAGCGCTACTGCCCGGCCGGGGTCTACGAGGTGATCGAGGAGGGCGGGGAGAAGCAGTTCCGCATCAACGCGCAGAACTGCGTCCACTGCAAGACCTGCGACATCAAGGACCCGGCGCAGAATATCGTCTGGACCGTGCCCGAGGGCGGCGGCGGGCCGAACTACTCCGGGATGTGAGCTCCCGTTACTTCGGCTGCATGCGGATCGCGCCGTCGACCCGGATTGTCTCGCCGTTGATGTAGGCGTTCTCGTAGATGAAGGCAACGGTGGCGGCGTACTCGGCCGGCTGGCCGAGGCGTTGCGGGTACGGCACCTGCTTCGCGAGCGAGGCCTGCACCTCGTCCGGCATGCCGGCCATCATCGGTGTCAGGAAGATGCCCGGCGCGATCGTGTTGACGCGGATGCCGAATTGCGCGAACTCACGGGCCAGCGGCAGCATCATGCCGACGACGCCGCCCTTGGACGCGGAGTAGGCCGCTTGGCCGATCTGACCCTCGAACGCGGCGATCGACGCCGTGCTGACGACGACGCCGCGATCGCCGGTGTCGTCCGGGTCGTTGAGCTGCATGACTGCGGCGGATTCCTTGGTCACGTTGAACGTGCCGATGAGGTTGATCTGGATGACCCGGTTGAACTTCTCGGTCGGCCACGGCCCCTCGCGGCCGAGCGTGCGGCCCGCCGTCGCGATGCCGGCGCAGTTCACGGCCAGCGAGATGCCGCCCATGGCATCGGCCGCCTGCGCGATCGCGTCGCGCACAACGGATTCGTCGGCGACGTCGCAGCGTACGTAGCTCGCCCGGTCGCCGAGCTTCGCCGCGCTGGCGTTGCCCTGGTCGTCGTTGATGTCGAGCAACGTCACCTGTCCGCCGGCGTCGATGACGCGTTGCGCGGTGGCGAGTCCGAGACCCGATGCGCCGCCGGTGACGACGGCCCTGGCTTTTCCGAGATCCATGCTGCTCTCCTGTCAGATCGTTTCGACGGCGATCGCGACGGCTTCGCCGCCACCGATGCACAGCGACGCGATGCCGCGCTTCAGCTTGCGCGCGCGCAGTGCGTGCACGAGCGTCGTGGCGATGCGCGCGCCGGTGGCGCCGATCGGGTGCCCGAGCGCGCAGGCGCCGCCGTTGACGTTCACCTTCTCGTGGTCGATGCCGAGATCGTGCATCGCGGCCATCGTCACGACCGCGAACGCCTCGTTGATCTCGTAGAGGTCCACGTCGTCGGGGCTCCAGCCGAGCCGTTCGTGCAGTCGTGCAATCGCGGACACCGGCGCCGTCGTGAACCAGGCCGGCTCGTGCGCGAAGCTGGAGTGACCGACGATGCGCGCGAGCGGCGTGACGCCGCGTCGTTCCGCCTCGGCAGCCGTCATCAGGACCGTGGCCGCCGCGCCATCAGAGATCGATGACGAGCTTGCGGCGGTGACGGTGCCGTCGGCGCCGAACGCCGGCCGGAGGGTCGGGATCTTGTCGACGTTGACGGTGTGTGGCGTCTCGTCCGCGGCAACGACGGTTTCGCCCTTGCGCGTCTTGACCGTGACCGGCGTCAGTTCGGCGTCGAACGTGCCGTCGGCCGCGGCGCCCTGAGCCCGCAGCACGGACACGATTGCAAACCCGTCCTGCTTCTCGCGCGTGAATCCGTACTTGCCCGCGGTCCGCTCGGCGAAATGGCCCATCATCAGGCCCTCGTACGGGTCCTGCAGGCCGTCGTAGAACATGTGGTCGAGCGCTTCCTGGTGGCCCATGCGGTACCCGGCTCGTGCCTTCGGCAACAGGTAAGGCGCATTGCTCATCGACTCGAGGCCGCCGGCGACGACGATAGAGGCGCTGCCTGCCCGCAGGAGGTCGTGGCCCAGCATCATGGCCTGCATGCCGCTGCCGCACATCTTGTTTACGGTAGTGCAGGGAACGCCCACCGGCAGCGTTCCGCCGAGGGCCGCCTGCCGCGCAGGCGCCTGTCCCAGTCCTGCCGAGAGTACGCAGCCCATCAGTACCTGGTCGACGTCGCCCGGGTCGATGCCGGTATCGGCGACGGCGGCGGCGATCGCGGCCCCGCCCAGCTCGGTAGCGCTGGCGCCTGCGAGCACGCCCTGGAATGCGCCGATCGGCGTGCGGCGCGCGGCTGCGATGACGATCGCATCACTGCTCATGGTGTTCTCCGTTCGCCCGCGGGGGCGAGATCAGGGGGCGCTACTTTCCAAGAATCGCTCTGGATACGCAACCACGGCGGGAACGACACCGCTGGACAGCGTCGGCGTCGAGTCAGCGTCCGGCAGCCGACTCGCGCCGGCCTTCACCGACCGCGGCGGCCACCCGATCGCGGGCAGCCTCGGCGAGTGCGCGGTGATCGGCGAACAGCGCATCGTCCGCGCTGATCGGCGGGAGAATCTCGATCTCGATCCGGCAGGGTCGCGGCAGCGTGCGGCCGGCGGGCAGCATGGTTCGGGTGCCGCGGATCGCCACCGGCACGACGGCCATGCCACCGCGCGTCGCCGCAACGAACGCGCCAGGGCGGAAGCGTGCGACGCCGGGTTCCGCCGTGAACGTACCCTCCGGGAAAAACGCGAGCGACTGCCCGTCGCGCGCGGCCTTCACGATCTTGCGGGCGTCGCGGGCGCTGCCGGCCGCCGTGAAGCGCTCGACGAATTGCGACCCGCCGCGCCGCAGCAGAAAGTGGATGATCGGGATGCTCCGCATCTCGCCCTTGATGACGAACGAGAACCGGGAGGGCAGGTAGCCGTTCAGCAGCGGGCCGTCGACGTAGCTCGCGTGATTGGCGACGACGACCGAGTGCCCGTCCGGCAGGTACTCGCGTCCGGTCACGGTGACCGGCACGCCCCCCAGGACGAACACGGCGCGGCTCGCCGCCGTGACGATGCGCTCCCGGTTGCCGCCGCCCGGCACAACTGTGACGAGGATCAGCGCGACAAAGCCGCACAGCAGGAATACTGCCCAGGCGTAGATTCCCCAGATGGCCTGGAGCGGTCGTGTGACGTATTTCACGTTATGTTAATGGCCTGGCCAATCTGTGACAGCGGTCACGCCGACCGCGAGGTGACGCAATCATACTTAATCTCCTGAAAAATCTGCGAGTTCGGCTTTGCCGCCGGCCGCGCCGGCACGATGGACCGTGCCCTGATGCAGACGGAAACTATGGCCAGCAGCAACTCTAACAACCAGGACCCGATGCTCGTCGGCCGCTCGGAGCAGCTGGTCGATCGTTTCCTGGACGCCATCTGGATGGAGCGCGGATTGTCGCAGAACACGCTCGGAGCGTACCGGGCCGACCTGATGACGCTCGGCCGCCGGCTGTCGAAGCGCAACAAATCCATCGACAAGGCGAACAAGGCCGACCTGCTTGCGTTCATCGCGCAACGCGTCGAGGACGGGGCCAAGCCGCGTTCGACCGCCCGCCAGCTGTCCAGCTTCCGTCGCTTCTTCCGCTACATCATGCGCGAAGGCCTGCGCGACTCGGACCCGACCGCCGACATCGAGATGCCGCGCATCGGCCGCTCGCTGCCCAAGACGCTGACCGAGGAAGAGGTCGACGCGCTGCTGCACGCCCCGAATACGGACGAGCCGCTCGGCCACCGCGACCGGGCCATGCTCGAACTGCTGTACGCGACCGGCCTGCGCGTGTCGGAACTGATCAACCTCAAGCAGTCCCAGGTTAACTTCAACCAGGGCGTGCTGCGCATTGTCGGCAAGGGCGACCGCGAGCGCCTGATCCCGCTGGGTGACGAAGCACAGCGCTGGCTCCGGGATTTCATCGACGGTCCCCGGATGGAAATCCTGCTCGAACGCCAGACCGAGTACCTGTTCCCGACCCGCCGCGGCGACCGCATGACGCGCCAGGCGTTCTGGCACATCATCAAGCGCTACGCGGACAAGGCCGGCATCGAGAAAAAGCTGTCGCCGCACAGTCTGCGGCATGCGTTCGCGACGCACCTCCTGAATCACGGCGCGGACCTGCGCGTGGTGCAGCTGCTGCTCGGGCACAGCGACCTCTCGACGACACAAATCTACACGCACGTCGCCCGCGAGCGACTGAAGGACCTGCACGGCGAGCACCACCCGCGCGGGTGACGGCCGCGACGGCGTGAAACAAACGGCCGGGTAGCCGGGTCTTATTCCGGAGACATTTGTTAAACTGGGCCGCCCGCCCCGAAGGTCACCGGATGAAGCTCGTGTACAAGCCATTCCTTATTGTCGTCGCCACCGTGTTCGCGATGGCGGCGTTGCCCGCCGCGGCGGCCGACCTGCCGCCGGTGCCGGACGAGGTGCGGGAGCGCATCGCCGCCGAGTTCGACATCATCGAGCCGTCGGACGTGTACCCGAGTGCGATCGACGGTTGGTACATGGTGCGGAAAGGGTCGATCATCGCCTACGTGTCCGGCGACGCCCGGTACCTGTTGCAGGGCGACCTGATCGACCTCGATGCCGGCGTCAATCTCACGGCCGTTGCGCGGGACGACTCGCGCCGCGAAATGATGGCCGCACTGGACGCCGACCAGGTCATTTCCTTCGCTCCCGAGGACGCCCGGCACCGCATTACGGTGTTCACTGACATCGGCTGCACGTTCTGCCGCCGTATGCACGCCCAGATCGACGACTACCTCGCTCGCGGTATCGAGGTTCGCTACGTGCTTTACCCGCGAAACGGCCCGGCGTCGCCCGACTGGGCGGAGTCGGAACGCGTCTGGTGCGCGACGGACCGCAATGCGGCGCTCACGGCGGCCAAGCTCGACAAAACGTTCAAGTCTTCCGATTGCGACGCGTCGATCATCCAGGCGAACTACCTGCTCGGCCGTGACGTCGGTCTGACCGGGACGCCCGCGATCGTGCTGGATGACGGCACCCTGATCTCGGGCTACCTGCCGGCGGATGCGCTGGTCGAGACCCTGGAAAAAGCCGAGCCGCAGGCCTCGCGCCAGTAAGTGCCGGCGGGGCGCCGGAGTCCGCGCCTACAGCCGGGCGCGCCGCAACTCGTGAATGTGCACGCCGTTGTTTGCGCCGCGATCGTCCAGGTACGTTTTTAGCGCATAGCGGCCACTCTGAAACGCGAGTTCGTCCCACGGGATCTCGTCCGCCGCGAACAGCTGAGATTCGATGCTTTCCTCGCCGGCCCCGTAGCCGCCGACCAGGCGGCCGGTGAAAAAGATGTGCACCTGGCCCGCGTCCACGACATCGATCGAGGCGAACAGGTGGCCGATCTCGATCTCGGCCAGGGCTTCTTCGCGCGTTTCGCGGGCGGCGCCCGCTGCCAGCGACTCACCGAGTTCGAGGAAACCGGCCGGCACGGTCCAGTAGCCGTAGCGCGGCTCGATCGCGCGCCGGCACAGCAGGATCTTGCCGTCGCGTTCCGCGACGCAGCCGACGACCACCTTCGGGTTGCTGTAGTGCACCGTGTCGCAGCGCGGGCAGACCCAGCGCTCGCGGTTGTCGCCTTCCGGTACCTGGCGCGCGACTTCCGCGCCACAGACCGGGCAGTATTTCATCGCTGGCAGCATGCTGTCCTTGGTACCGGGAGGGGGACCTGGTCCCTAATGCGCTGGAGGGCGCATTCCCTTGCCATTCTTAGGTTTAGTACGTTACAACGTGTACCAACACCGTGCTCCAACAGGTAGGTACACCCTCCATGCCATCACATCTTTTGAAGAGGCGACAGCGTTGGTACGTGAGAGTGGCGATTCCACGTCCACTTCGCAAGGCCCTGGGTCGCACTGAGATACAACGAACAACCGGCACCTCCGACCTCCAGGAGGCCAAGCGGAGACGGCACGCGATCATCGCCGACATCTACCGCGAGATTGAGGAGCTTGCCGGCGTCGATCGGTCCTCCCCAAGTTGGCTTGAAGATCGCTCCCAAGAGATTCGAGAAGCGCAAGCACGGGGTGAGCTTTCAGCCGAGGAGGCGTATGCCCAGGTAGACGCTCTCCGTCAGATGCACCTCAAGGCGCTCGACAGCTCAGAGGAGGGCGCTCCTTCCGATGTCGTCCGTCGACTTCAAGCGGCCTCCAGACAAGCTCTGGATGCGTCCTACAACCCCATCTCCAAGGTGGCTTCGCGCTACCTGGATGAGAGGCGCCCGCACGTCATTGCATCCACTGCCGGGCACCTGGAGCTGACTCTGGATCGCTTCCGAGCCCACCTGAAGGGTGATCCCTCGATTGAGGAGGTAGGGCGCAAGGAGGCCGGTGACTACGTCTCGCACCTCCTCGCCAACGGCAAGTCACTCAAGACCAACCGGGACGCTGTATCGGCCCTGAAGACGTTCTTCTCCTGGGCAACCAGGCGGGGCCTGTACGACCTGGCCAACCCCTTCGAGGGCTTCTCAGCGGACTTCCGGTCATCTCGCCGTGGCACCTCCGACAACGGGCAGAGGCGCCCGTGGACACCGGAGGAGTACGGCAAGCTTCAGCTGCTCGACCCCGACGACCTCATGCACCCGCTGTGCATGATCGCCCTAAAGTCGGGTATGCGCCGGAACGAGATTGCCGAGCTGAAGCGGGAGGACGTGAACCTAGAAGAGCGGTTCATGGTGGTGACCGAGGGGAAGACCGACAACGCCGTCCGCCAGGTGCCCATCCATGCGGAACTGGAAGGTGTGCTTCGAGTTTGGCTTCAGAAGGCCGAGAAGGCGAACTCTGAGTACCTGCTTCCCGGGCTCAAACGAGCTGGCCGCGACAAGAAGCGGGGGCACCTCCTGGGCAAGAGAGTTGGGCGCTGGATTCGGGCCAACGTGTCGAAGGACAGGGGGTTGGTGTTGCACTCATTGCGGAACACCTTCATGGCCCGGGCGGAGTCTGCCGGCGTCCCCGAGCCCACAACCGCGCTCATCGTTGGACACGCCCGCCAGAGCCTCACATACGGCCTGTACTCCAAGGGGCCGGGCTTTGAGGCGTTGCTGGAGGCTGTCGACAAGGTGAGCTTCTAGAGCGGCATCTTGCGGTAAACTGGCCCGATGGACTCAACGTTACTTGCAACGCTGATTACCCTCGGGGCCTCGTTCACCGGGTTCCTTTTCTGGATGAGCTATAAGCACAACGACAAGTACAAGAAGATCGTGATGGGCCTGTGGTCTCCGGTATTCATAATGTGCTGCGTTCTGTTTGCCTCTGGATTCCTGGGGGTGGCTGTTGGCTACTTTGAGCTAGCCGCGCAGATCGAAAATGGCGAGGAGAGCCTGTCGATAAGGTCGATAAGGTCGATCATGACCTTCCTTAGGATGCTTGTGTGGTCCGGCATGATTGGCGTCGGTGTTTCCGCTTACTTCATTGTGATTGGCTTACTAGGGCGGGAGCTGGGCGCCGAGGAAGGGCCACAAGAGAAACTGGACGACAAGACGAGTTAGTAGGCGCCTATCGTTGCTCTAGGTTGACTATGGTGGGCTAATGAAGCTCAACTTCCTTCTCACGACTGACCTGGCAGAAACCTACGTCTCCATCCTCGATGTGCTGCGAGAAGCTGAGCGGGACGGTAAGATCGCCGGGGAGTTCAGTTTGAAGCCGACTTGGGGCGCTATTGCCAAGCTCGCGGAGTACGAGGCAAGAAGTACTTTTTCAGGGCTTAATGCTGATCGGTTGGGAGCAGTGGACGACTAATTCGCAAGACAGGGGGCTCTAGTATGGAAGTTGCGGTGCAAAACCCCTCAAAGGGTGGTGGGCATTCTCTCAACGTTAGATGCCCGATATGCCGTCAGCATGGCACGTTTCATCGCATTCTTGATGTTACGGACGTTAGCGTCACTGACCACTGGTTGGGCCATCGCAAGTGTCCAAATACTGACTGCGCTGCGCACATATTTTTCGTGTGCTCTGACTATTGGAAGGTCCTGCGCACGTACCCTGCACTTTGCATAGACTTCGACTCCTCGAATGTTCCCCCTAAGGTCGCTGAGTCCTTGTCTCAGGCTATTACCTGCCATGCCGAGGAGTGCTATATAGCCTCAGCAATCATGGTCCGACGTTGCCTAGAGGACCTGTGCGAAGATCGAGGAGCAACAGGCAGCAACCTTAAGGAAAGGCTGAACGACTTAAGTGGAAAAATCGTAGTGCCAAAGGAGCTGGCTGAGGCCCTGGACGAGCTGCGGCTGCTTGGGAATGACGCGGCACACGTCGAAGCAAAGACATTCAGCAAGATAGGCAAGGACGAACTTGACGTGAGTATTGAGGTAACGAAAGAGATTCTAAAGGCTGTGTATCAGATGGATTCCCTCGTTAAGAGACTCCAGGCGCTGAAAAAGAATCCATAGGCTTTCCGAGCTGGTCGAAGCTGCTAAGGCGTAGGCAACCACACTCAACCAATGCTGCCCAAACATACCAAATTCTACCCGCCTCAAAGCAATGACCGATTCATGTTTTGGGTCGGAGTGATAAATCTTGTGTCGGCGGCGATAAATTTTTCAAGCACCGGACCTGCGTCGACAGTTGGCTGGATAGTCCTTGCTATGGCTATTCTTTGCTTTTGGATGGTCTACTTCTTTCAATCGCCTCCGACGCCCCATTCCGAAATGTTGGAGCGGCTTGGGACTGTGCAGACATCCCTGAAAGAAGTAGATCAGTTCATTAGTCGCGAAATGACTCGACTAAAAGAGGCCCAGCAAACAGTCGATGAGCTTACGGCGACAAAAGATAGACTGAGGCCTGTTGTTGACGCCGACAAGGAGACTGTTGACGCGGTCTTGTCCGCCTACACTGACTCGTCTCGAAGAAGCGTTTGGAAGGATCGAGCCGTGGGTTTTGTTCTCGGCGTAGTTGCTTCAATGGTCGCCAGCCTCATACTGGCGTACGTTGACTTCAACATAGTATTTGGTAGTGACACGCCTGACGAAGCGACTTCGACGGATTTGCATGAGGCGGCTGAGGCGGGCGCTGATGAATCCGCAAAGGAAGTCGATGAGAACCCATGACTCTTGGGGGTAATCTTGCGAAGCGACCAGAAAAAGTACCAGGTATTCGTAAGTTCAACTTATGAAGACTTGAAGGCCGAGCGCCAAGAAATTATGAACGCGCTCTTGGAGCTGGATTGTATTCCTTCCGGGATGGAGCTTTTTCCAGCTGCGAACGAAGATCAGTGGACGTTGATTCGTGGAGTGATCGACGATTGCGACTACTACATTGTAGTAATCGGTGGCCGCTACGGAAGTATTGGACCAGAGGGAATCAGCTACACAGAAATGGAGTACCGATACGCAGTAGAGCAAGAAAAGCCAGTTATCGCCTTTCTTCACAAGAAACCTGAGGACATTCCTGCAAAGCACTCAGAACAAGATGCAGGGGGTAAGGAAAAGCTAGAAGCGTTTCGTGCCCTGGCTCAGAAGAAAATGTGCAAATACTGGGCGACTCCTCAAGAGCTTGGCTCAGTTGTAAGTCGTAGCTTGATTATGCTTCAGAAAAAGCATCCCGGGATTGGATGGATTCGTGGCGATCAGCGTTCGAGCGCGGAGGCAACGGCAGAGATGCTTCGACTTCGAGAGCAAGTGGAAGCATTAAGGGCGGAGCTTTCTAGGTCGGAGTCCGAAGCTCCCAAGGGCACGGAAGGCTTGGCGCAAGGGGACGATGACTTCGAGATTGACTGCAAGTTCAAGACCTACGGGCCGACCGAGGAAGGTGGGGTGGCCGAGTACCTATGGACGGACTCAGTTAAGACTACTTGGAACGACATTTTCTACGAACTATCGCCACTCATGATTAATGAGGCTGCGACGACATCACTTAGGGCTCGGTTCAAATGGCTGGCGGAGCAGTTGTTGGAAGAGCAGATGCCGGAACAAGACAACTTCGAGGGTCACGAAGACATACATGCAATCGAGATGGAGCAAACGGACTTTGAAACAGTACTCATTCAGTTCAATGCACTAGGGCTGATACGCCAGAGTTCTAAAGCTAGGAGTGTCAAGGACACTGGAACATATTGGTGCCTGACCCCGTATGGCCACACGATAATGAATCAACTCCGCGCGATAACTCGTGACGAAGACTAGATCACCGTACGACGCTCGATGGCCGCGCTAATCCTGTGCAGCTGCGGCGTGAGCAAGGTTTCCCTAACTCCCTGACCCAAATACACCCGCACACTACCCCCGTCCCTATAACGGGGAAACCACGCCTTCCAGACACCCGCACGTCCCTGTGCGAGCCGCTACCTACGTGCGTTACATCTGAGGCCAGAACCAGTCCCGTCTCCCGAGTCGGACGTAAAAGGCGGGCTTCCCGTTCAACCCCCGAAGGGCTTCAAGTTCAAACCTGTGAGTGCGTATCAGCATGATCGGCTCCTGGTTGGCTGTGAGTTGAGCTTCAAGCTGACCTCCCGTGAACTTCACCCGCAACTGATGCCAGGTCGGGACGATTGACCTCTGGCAATAGTTGACGAGTGGATCGGGAGTGGGCTTGGGGTTCAGCGTGGCCGTGTTCACCCTGTCAACATTCCCGGGTTGTCACACGAGGGCTTGGAGTTGGCTTGAAGTGCGCACCGGAAAACCCGGAATGATTTACTTCAAAAATCCGAGGCGGCACCTACGTACTCTCCCTCACCCAGTTCCCCCGTGGGGGTCCGTCAACTCTCCTGGGCCCGGGGGTCCGTCCCTGGGTAAGCCGGCGTCCTCCGGCACTGCAATCGGCCTGGCGAGGAGTTGAACCTGGAGCGGGCCTTCTAGTCCGCCCGGTGGGCACAGCTGGTGGCTCAGTGGGAAGCGGAGGCCGCATGGTTCCTGGCCGGGCAACTGATGTTGCATCAGATGGTGGGGAGTTGGTCACTCGGCCCCAGGTCAGGTAATCCCGGGCATCCGGGATTACACGTGCTACAACGTGCTACAGCGCGAGCGGGCTTCAGAGGGGCCTTGGGACGGCCTGGAGCTGCGGTGGGGTCGTGTTTGCGCATGGGCCTGGGATCATCTGTTTTTTTGAGGTGGGAAGAACAAGTAAAAATGAACGCACTAATGACTAATAAGTGGGAAAACAAGGATTGGGGGTCACTCCTGGGGGAAGAAACCGTTGTTGATTGTTGGTGGTGGGGTGGGAAGGTAACTCCAAGCCTGCCGACCTGGATTACCACCACCTCTAGGACAACCCCTTCAGTTTCCGCCGAATGGTTGGGGGACACTATCGGTAACCCCCTCAGTTGTTCGGACCCGTTTCTCGGGGGCCAGAACTGCCGTCAAAGCAATTAGGGGACAGTTATAGGAGAAGAGAACCGTCGTTGCCGCCACCTCGCCGGCACAACGTCCCTGTTGCTCTCTGATTTTTTCGCAGCTGATACCTCCGTCCCTGTTGCTCTCTGCTTTTTTCGTTCCTTCGCCAGGTGGCGGAGGTCCACCCCCATTCCACCTAAGGAGGACTCCATGTCCACATCCCATCAAACCTGCAAACGATGCGAGCAGGTCTTCCCGCTGACGGAAGAGAACTTCGCACCTCACAAGCAGTACGCCAATGGATTCCTCTCCAGGTGTCGTCCTTGTATGACCGACGTTAGACGTGAGGAACGTCGTCGGCGACTCGACCGGATGTCGGACGCTGAACATGATGCATACAAAGAGAGGCGCCGAGCAGAACGTAAGGACTACCGAGAGCGCAACAAAGAGAAGATTGCTGCCTACAACGCGGCGTACAAGCTCCGACAGAAGTTGCCCGGCATGATCCGTGACCTTCGCCGGGTTAGGGATGCGCTCGATGCTGCCGATCCCAATGTCAAGAATCCGTGGGGTCCTTCAAAGGAATGGAGCGAGTGGGCACGGCATATGAGATCGGCGATCCATGAACGGCACAACCGCAACTTCCATGCTGCGGCCAACGATCCGGTGGATCAGTACATCGCAGAAGTGGAGAGCACCTTCATGGACATCAACCTCGGACTTGGTAACGGTGGGCTGCGGGCTGCCTACAGTCGACTTGTCGCCGACTTCGAGTCACTCGATACGAAGACTCTGCACGATGCATTGGCGTATGTGCCGATTGAGAAGAAGGAGTACTTCGATGCTGCAACCCGAAGTTGGCTTGAAGCTGAGCTGGTGAGGTTGCAGGACAAGCCCATGGCCGCCGGACCCTCCCTGATTGATCGGCTTATGGATTCATTCGAGGAGTTCGACTTCCAAGCAGCTAACAAGGAATCGAAAGAGAACTTGAAGCGGAGATCGAAGGGGCTGCCTGAGGTCATCACCGTGGGTGGTGCACCGGAAGAGTTCGGCGGGTTGGCTCGGGAGGTTGCCGCCCGAGAAAGGCGTGTAGCTCAGGAGAACGAGGCTCGCCTGAAGAGGAACCGGCGTCGGCGAGAGAGGCGTGCCGCCCTGAAGAAGCGGAAGGCTCAGAAGGCCGAGTCTGCCAGGAAGCGCCGGGCTGAAGGTCGGAAGACCTGATTCCCGGTGGTTGGGCCTCTCCTGTAGACATTGGAGGGTTTGAGGGACGCGAATAAAATGCCCCTTAGATCAATCAGTTACACGCGCCCTCTCTACACCTTTCCCTGTAATAGACCCAACCTGGTCACATCACTTAGGAGACACAGATGAAGCACCCTGAAAGTCTGACGACCGAGCAGATCAAGTCCGACCTGGACTCAATGCGCTCCGTCTTCGAGTTGGGACAGAAGCCGCGAACTCTGGTGGCTCACTACCGAATCCTGGAGGAGGAGCTGGAGCGGAGGGAAGAGGCCGATGGCTAACCGCCGCACCTCCCACCTCCCCGCCTTTCGGTCGAAGCCGGCTCCGCGCCGGCAGCCCACCGTCCGTGAAGTTAGCGGGCGGGGCGGGACGACGATCCTCCGCATCGGCCCTGAGTTCCATGGCCTCGGAGGCAATAAGAAGAACGCGACGCCCGCCATCAGGTGGATCGAGCGCGACACCTACCAATCACTGAACGACAACGACAAGGAATGAACACATGAGCGGAGTAATCCGAATTCAACATGGCGTGCCTGCTTCCGAAGAAGCTGAGGCTGAGCGCCCGATGAACACCATCAATGCGAACAGCTCGAAGGAGACTTTCCGGTTCCAGGTCGGGGCCGACGCCCTGCCGACGACGGAGGAGAAGTTGCAAGCTGAACTGGAGGTACTGGCAGAGTCGCCGGAAGTGCGTCGTCACTTCGCCGGGAAGCTCGCTAACGTGGTCGATAAGTCATGATCCCCGCTAAGTACCTGCCTCAGCACCGCGAACCAATGGATGCTTACATGATGCGGCTTGGCCTGCTCACTATCGCCGGAGACCTTGGTGCTCGGGACGCATTAGTCGAAGTCGTCAACTCGGCAAGCTATCGGTGGTATGTGAGCACCCTGCAAGTAACAACGAACTGAGTCAGACGGAACGCGGGACAATTGGGTTCACTTACGTCTACCATTGCTCAGCATCTGCAAACCGGTGGCGAGTTCCAAAAACCCAACCATGGGGCATCAAAATGAAAGTCGACATAGAGTCCGCACTAGAGCTCCAATCTACCTACACTTCTAAGAATACAGAAGGAATGGCCGAGCGGGGCCGGATAATTCGGAATGCGATGCCCGACTGGTTAAGAGAAAACGCCAAAGGCGTGTTCGAGATTACATCCCGAGAAGGGCGAACCCTAAGTGTGGATGGGAGCGACGGTATCGGCCTCAAGTCCGAGGTTCCGTGGGTCCGTGTCTATAGCGCCGAACACTCACCGAATGCTCGAAACGGTTGGTATGTCGTCTATTTGTTCGCAGCTGATGGCTCTGCTGTCTACCTTAGTCTTGGGTTTGGCTCGACGGTTATGGGTCCTGACGGAAGTCTTCGAGCGAAGGATGACGGCGAGCTAGCAAAAGTGCGCTCCTGGGGGCAGGACCTGCTGCGTGGTGACCTTGAATCGAACCCACGGCTAGTGGAAAGCATAGCGTTGCATGCTAGGACGAAGGTCGGGCAGTCCTATGAAAAAGCCGTAGCTGTCGCAATTCCTTACTTTCGTAACTCAGTTCCTGAGGGTATGCAGTTAGTTGAAGACCTTGAGGTGATGGCCCGTCTACTTCACTTCGTGTACGACAGAGATGACGTTGGGGCCACCCCAACAAGCGAACAACTTGAAGTAATTGAAGTGGAGCGAGTCGCTCGTCCGTTGTCTCGATCTAGTCGGTCTGGATCGCAAGGGATTGGCCTTACGGCGGAGCAACGAAGAGCGGTGGAGCTAAGAGCAATGGTCGTTGCCAAGAGCCGCCTTGAAGCGGACGGATACACTGTCAAAGATTGTAGTGCGACTCACCCATACGACTATTTGGCCACAAAGAATGGCGATGAGTTTGTTGTAGAGGTGAAGGGTACGACGGGATTGGGGTCAAAAATCATACTTACGAGGAACGAGGTGGCGATTCACCGAGAGCGGTATCCAAGTAACTTTCTAATCGTTGTCTCAGAAATTGAGCTTGTCGAGTCCAAATCTGATTCACAGGCAATTGGGGGTGTCCTGCATGTGGTGAAAGACTGGAAGATTGAAGACCGGGATCTACATGCATTAACCTTTCAATACGAAGTGCCGAGCACATAATCAGTTCTGCAATGACAGTATTAATTGATTGAAATGCCGTATCGGCCATCCAGCTTTTGAAGAAATTGTCTTACCGACTCTTCATGCCCTAGCATTTTCGCATCAAAGTCGGAGCTGCATTCGTCCAAGAATATAGCTGCGCGGCCCAAGACTTCATACCCGTGTTCTGAGAATAGTAGCTGATCCTTGGCTGCCTGAAGATCGAAGGAATACATCTGTGAGTCAACATTAAGGCTTTCAATTAGAGCCGCGCTCTTCGCAAACGTGCACGCAAACACGGCTTGAGTCCTTAGTCTTTCGTAGGCGTCTATATCTTCGCCTGGGCGGGGGTGAGTCGACGGGTACATCAGATCCATCTCAGCGTCCGACATCGAATCGTTGTATTCATCAATGCAGTATTCCATGAAGCCAGCAGCGCTATCTTGTGCGTCGCCGAAGTAGGAGCCATCATTCTCCTTCAAGGCGGGAGTTCTTGCGGACTGCATTTGTGTTGCTGAGTCTATGCAGGCCGAAACAGCTTGGGATCTGAGCAGATTAAAAGATTCAATCTGTCTGGTTCTCTCATCTCTTTCTGACGCAGCATCTTTGAGTTTGGCCTCGGCAATCCTGGCCTCGTTGCTAATCTCTGTGATCCTAATGTCACGTTTCGATTCTTCTTCTATTTGTTTAGTTCGTAAGCGCTCCTCGCTAAGCAAAGAATTCGACTCAATGGTGGAGCGGTATCCTTCATTTTCTTTGGTTAGCAGCGAAACAAGTGCATCTAGCGCAGCAATTCGGTTTTCGTATGCGGAACTAGCTTGTTTGGCAAAATCAAGGCTCGCTTCTTTGCGTTCAAGTTCATCTTTTAGGTCTTTGATTTCCGCCCTCAGGCTTTGGTTTGGTTCCAGTCGCCCAGACTTGTACGCATAGGTCACTAGGCTGCCTAGCCCCATCAACACAAGTATGACCCACGGTAGAGGAATTAGAGTCCTTGCTAGCCTCTGAACCATCTCCACTAGCCATAGGCGCTTCTTTATGCCGCCAACGTCCGAAAGGTCGTCAGGTATTTCGGGCGTTCTCTCGGGGCTGTCTTCAGACATTTTTCTGCCTCTAGCTGGTCATGAATCTTCTTTTCATTGCAGACGCTTAGCATCATACATGCGTCGTCGTTAGTTGCACCCAATTGCCTCGTAAGTTCGCTTGGTAGCGCTGTGGTGCGCAAAGGTCTGGGCGGGCGTCAATTGCGCAAGTGCGATTGTCCCTTCCAGGGACGAGAAATCTATGGTGACTTTCCTCGTTTGATTCCGTTCTCAATCGGAGGTGGCTATTCAGGTGGCGGCGGCAGTCCTGCCTGACTCATACAAGGAAGCAACTTTTTCCGTCTAAATCAAGGAGTCGATAGTGTACGAACGAGCATTTATTCACGAGTTTAGGGAAGCCATTGAGGAGTCTAACGTGCCGGTAACGCACAAGCACCTTCTCTACACCTTCTCGAACCACGCAAAGAGTGACGGCAGTAGGACCTTCCCATCTCAGGCGAGATTGGCGGAGGCGTGCCTCACTACCGACCGCACGATCCGCACCTGGAGTAAGCACCTCGAAGCTGCCGGGTGGTTGGAACTCACAAGCAAAGGTGGAAGCGGCAACTCAAGCGGGCGCGGAAGGCGCTCCAACGAATACCAGCTCCGCATAGGTCGACCCTTCAAGATCACGAAGGGCTCCGTCGAGTTCACCGATAGGGTGGAACCGGAAGTTGAACCGGAAGTCCCCCTGGTCGATGACTTTGAAGACGGCCTTGAGGATGGGTGGACGCCCGCTCTCGCTGCTTCTAAACCGGAAACCCAGACTTCCGGTTTAACGTACGAGGACTTCTAGATAGGCGACTCTAAACCGGAAACCTAGACTTCCGGTTTAAACCTGCCCTGAGAGGGCTAAACCGGAAATCTGGAGAGTTAAACCGGAAATCTGGAGAGTTAAACCGGAAATCTGGAGAGTTAAACCGGAAATCTGGACCCCCTAAACCGGAAGCCTAGACTTCCGACCAACAGGAGTAACAGGGATAACAGGTAATAGATTTAGAACTTGAAGTTGAATACTTGAAGTTCAACTCTCGAAACGAAGTTCACTTCAAGTTGAACTCTAAGTTCTACCTTCCTAGAAGGAGGGCCCTATTGGCCCATCCCTGATCGAAGCCGAGCTTCTCGGCTCACCTCTGGATTCTCTGGTGTAGCCACCCTCCGGGTGGCCATCACCAAGCTGACCAGAAGTTCCCCTCAAGTACCCACTTCAACCTTCTGTGCTCACCCAAATGGGTGGTGTCACAGCTTCAGCGCCATCCGACATACACCCCACCGCTTGTGACTCCGGCTGCGGCCATCACGAGCACCCACCAACCACCGATCCGAGGATCACTCATGCAGAACCGCAACACCCGGCGCCTCACCGAGCGCCAACAGGTCGAGCTTCGACCCAACTCCGCGCCCACCATCCAGCGCAACAACCGCTTCTTCTCTGGCCGTGGCAACGACCAGGCCGTCCGAGATGCTCAGGCACTTGCAGACGCTTTCGGTGCTGCCACCCAGTTGGGCGGGCAGATTGCCGTGGAGCGTGCCCGGGAGTATTCACTCAAGGGCCAGAAGGCTGCACTTGAAGGCCGCGAGCTGACACCTGAAGAGCAGCGCAGTGACTCCTTCATGCGAGGCTTCCAGGCTGTGCTCGATGATCGCGCCGTGATCGACTTCGAGTCCCGTGCAGTTGAACTCTACGAATCCCTGGACGCCCGCAATACGACGCCGGAACAGGTAGTCGAGAAGCTCAACGAGCTGTTCGCCTCCGAGTACCAGGGAGTCGATATGGAGGATGACCTCGACCGTGAGTCCATGCAACGCATCATGCCGAGGCTCGAAGAGGTCCAGGAGAAAATCCTGGCTCAGCATAAAGCCGACGTAGGTGCTGCCCTCCAGGATGACATCGACGCATCCGTATCCGTTGCCATTGAGCACGAACTTACAACCACTGGCTCGCTCGACCTCCAAGCCTGGAATGAGAAGTTCTTCCAGCTCTACGGCCCGAAGCAGGCCAATGAGGAACTATTCACCGCAGTGACGAGCCTGGCCATCCGTACCGGCAACCCGGCACTGATCGAGGAACTCCAGGCAACGAAGCACTGGGAAAGCGGTGCAGCTGCTCCGGGCGGCATGTCTGACTTCAACACTCAGATACAGAACGCATTGCAGCAAGCCCGAGCCCAGGAGCGATTCAACGAGCAGCTCAACGACAAGGCTGACACTGAAGCTGACCGGGAGCGAACTGACGCCATCGGCGCCTCCGTCTATGAGTCGGTAGTTGCTGGCCGTACTGGTGAAGCGGAGTCCATCCTTCTTGAAGCTGTTACCAGTGGCGAGATGGATGCCGCAGACGCCCGCACCTGGCTGAACTGGACGAAGGCTCAGGAAGCCGCAACCGTTGGCGGAGTCTCCACCTCACCGGAGCTTTACGCGGACCTCTCCGTCCGTGTCGCCACCGGCAACATCACGGTGGATGAACTGGCCGAGTACGCCCGCAACAAGCAGCTCAGCGCCGACGACCTGAACCGATTCACCGCGACACTGAGAACGGTTAACCGCGAGATGCGCAATGACCCGGTGTACCGCTCACAGCGTCAGCTGATTGAGTCGATGTACACGGCACCGCGAGAGGTTCGTGAAGTGCTGCCGGCTGCGAACATCGAGCTATCGGAGCGCCTCCTGGCGTATGACCAGGCACGCGCTGCCGGTCAGTCGCACGAGCAGGCACTTGCTGCACTGCCCGAGCCTACCGACTGGGAAGCTGCCTTCGAGCAGGCCAATAGTCCGTCCCCGAGTGATCGTATCGACCGCTGGAGGAATGGCATCAGTGGGCCTGAAGGCGTGCTAGCCGGCAAACCTCAAGACACTTCCATGGGCAGCTACCTGCTCGACCTTCTCGAAGACGGTGCGATCACCGTTGACGAGTACAACAAGCTGAAAGACGCCGGAGGCATCGAATGAACGACCTAGCTGAACGAGAAGCTCACGTCCTCGCCGCTGCCGAAGAGCGAGAGAAGGAACGACGCCGGCGCGAAGAGCGCCTTATCGGCGAGCAGGAGCAGGCTGAGGAGGCCCGAGACTGGCTCAACCCGTACACCTGGCTCGAAGTTCGCAAGGAGTTGCGCCATGCCGGTGGCCGGGCCATCGCGGGTGCTGCTGAGAACACCTTCGAGGCAATCTCGGCTCTCGATGAGTGGGCCATGGAGCACGTCGGTGCCCTCGACCTTAACCCCTTCGACAACACCGGCCAGGGCATCTACCGCTCGCCCGAAGAGCTTGCCCTTGCCGAGGCTGAGTCCGACTTCCGTGTACCGGAAGAAGGCTGGCGCCTCATCAAGGACCTGATCCCTGAGCCCGAGACCGGGTATGGCCAGTTCGCTGAGTCCGCTGGACGCTTCGTGCTTGGCTTCGTCGGTGCCGGGAAGCTCAAATGGGTGGGCAACCTGAAGAACTCCGGGGGCCTGGCCGGCGCTGCTGGCTGGATGGTTCAAGGTGCCATTGCGGACTTCACGGTCCTCGATGGTCATGAAGAGCGACTGTCCGACCTGCTCATCCAGTTCGACAACCCCATCCTGAACAACGCGGTCACGCAGTACCTCGCAGTTGAAGGCTCGGACACGGATGTCGGTGAACTTGAAGGCCGCATCAAGAACGTCCTGGAGGGCGCAGGCTTCGGTCTGCTGGCCGATGGGATCATTGGCGGGCTTCGAGTCCTGGCGCCCGCAAAGCGCGTGAGAAGTTATCTGGAGGAGCGTGAAGCCCTCCGACGAGACCGGGAGATGTTCGATGCCATCGACAACACCCCGGTGGATGACACGAGGCCCCTGGAATTCGTCCCTGAGAACGATGCTGTCGACCTGGCGAAGGAGACTAGCTCAGGTGTAGAAGCCGCTGGCACCAAGCCACGGAAGGTACAGCTGGACAGCTCGGTGGACATCGACTCAGTACGTGCCACCGTCCAACGCATCGTTGATGAAGGCGAGGCGGAGCAGCTGATAGCTGCACTGGCCAAGGGCGACTCCAAGACGGTACTGAAGCTCTCCGGGCGCCAGCAACACTACATCGACTGGGACAGCTTCGCAGATGACCCCAAGTCCCTCTTGCAGTTCGTGCGTGCCATCGAAGACACCTTCGAGGAAGCAATCACTGCGGCGAAGGGCGGCAAGGTTCCAACGGCTGAAACCGTCAAGCGCGGCCTCAGGCTGATCGAGAAGCAGACTGGAAGCCAACTTGCCGGCAACCTTCTGTCCGATGTAACGGCAGACGGTGGCCTGTCCTCCCGCGTCTTCGCAGGTGCTCAGCTCCTTCAGGAGTCGCGTACCAAGCTCCGGGAACTCGCACAGCTGGCCGCTGGTGGTGACGCGCAGGCAAGTGCCAAGCTGCTCCAGCACGCTAACACCCACGCGGTACTTGAAGCCCAGGTGACCGGCTCATCTTCTGAGATCGGCAGGGCCATGCGTGCCATGCAGATCATCAAGGAGAACCGTCTCAGTGACACCTTCGACCTGGACGAGATGCTCCGTGAAGCTGGCCAGGTCGGTGACGCAACGGCATTCGCCAAGAGGTTGCTGGCTGCCGACGACAACGCCATTAGCGGAGTGGTCAAGAAGCAGCTTAAAGCCACCCCGTTGGACAAGGCTCTGGAGATTCTCTACGGGAACCTGCTGAGCGCTCCGACCACGCAGATGGTGAACATCATCGGCAACGCCGGTATGGCGCTCTTCGATTACACGGTGCGCACTACAGCTGCGATTCCAGGAATGGCTTCACGCCTTCTCGGGGGACGCGGTTCCGCTGCTCTGGACGAGTGGCTCGGTGCGAGCGTCGGTGTCAGCCGAGGCATCCGAAACGCCTTGAGCTTCTCGTTGAAGCTGGAGGACTGGGTGAACGCTGGCCGAAGCCTGAACTGGCAGAAGGTTCGCTCCGGTGAACTCCGGCAGCTCATCCAGGACACTGACAAGATGGGCACGTTCTACAAGGCTCTCCTCACGGGAGATGCACAGACGGACGTGGTCACCAAGCTCGGTGAAGCCGGCTCTGCCCGCAAGGCAATCGCCTACCGTTTGCCGGATGACATCGGCAACAAGCCGCTCCTGGCATCTGTCGGCCACTACAGCCGGTGGATCGTGGAGAACACGGTTGGCCCGCTGATTCGGATTCCCGGTCGGCTCATCGTCAGCACTGACGAACTCTTCAAGAGCGTTGCAAGGGACACCGAGAGGTATGCCCAGGTATACGCGGACGCCCGCTCGACACAGAAGGCCATGGGTGACCCCCGGGTGAAGGTGCAAGACGTGGCAGCTGCCATGCTGGACCTGGCCCAGGACGATCCTGGAAGCCTGTTGCGTGCGCGGGAGGTCAACAAGAAGGGTATTGAGTTCGCCCGGAAGCAGACCTTCCAGTCCAAGCTCGAAGGCGGCTCCGTCATGAATGCCTTCGGTCGATTCGAGAAGTTCGTATCTGAGACCAAGGGCCTCAGGTTGCTCTTCCCGTTTGTGCGTACGCCGGTCAACCTGGCACTACAGACGGTAGAACTCACCGGGCCTGGTGCTCTCCTGTCGCGCCGATTCCGTGAGGAGTTGGCTGCGGGCGGAGTTCGCCAAGAGAAGGCCATGGCACAGATGGCACTGACAACCGGGGCAGCGTACATGCTGTACGAGAAGTTCGCTGCCGGTGAACTTCGAGGCACTGGGAGTGGGAACAACAGTTCCAACCTCGAAGGCGTAGATCGCTACTCCATCAAGCTTGGTGACACCTGGGTCAGCTTCTCAAGGCTCGATCCGTTTGGCGCCTTCATTGGCTTCAGTGCGGACATGTTCGAGCTGTTCGAGAACTATGAGCTGTCTCCTGATGCTGAAGCCGAGGGCCAGTCGGTCTTCACCGGCTTCCTGGCGGCATTCTCGGCCAACTTCACCAATAAGACGTACCTCAGAGGACTGTCTGAGTTGGTGGAGGCGATGACATACGCCGAGCGCGGAAGCTCTCGGGCGCTGGAGGGCCTGGTCGGAAGCACCCTGTTTAACCTGATGCCGTTCGTGGGCTCGAACTTCGAGCGCCGACGTGCGGAAGGACAGGACGAGTTCGCCCGGTACATCTTCAGTTGGAAGGACGAATTCGCCTCGCGTCTCTCGGAAGGCGGCAGCTTGCTGTCTATCTTCGGGTACGAAGGCCGCAACCGTGAGGACCTCGGTGTACGCCGCGATCCCCTCGGACGACCGATCCAGGTGAAGGGCCAACTTGGTCCCGACTCCCGGCTCTGGAATCCGATTGACACCTCTTCGGAGTCCACGTCCGTGCTCGACCGAGCGTTGGCGGCAATGGACTTCAACATCTCGATGCCGTCCCGGAACATCTCCGGGGTTCAACTCGATGGCAACCAGTACAGCAAGCTGCTGTACCTCCGGGGCCAAGAGGTGAAGATTGCCGGCATGACACTCGAAGAGCGGTTGCTCCGTGAAGTCGAGAGTCCGGTATTTCAGGCACGGACGCCTGAGGGCCGGGCAGACCGCATCAACGACTTAGTGCGTGAGTATGGTGTCAAGGCCCGCAAGCAACTGCTGCGGGAGGACGATGCACTCCGCACCCAGGTGGACGCGGCTCGACAACGAGACAAGGACGCACTGTCGGTGACGATCACGCAGGCTCAGCTAGAGCAGGAAGCTCAGATGCCTGAGTACGCGAACCCGATAGAGCAGCTCGCCGAAGCCGCCGGCCTCACCCAGTAACACCAACCCGGTCGGCCCCCGTCCTGGGGGTCGGCTTTCCCACACTTACGTTGTCAGTCCTTGCCCGTACCAGTTCGGCTGGCGGGCATTTTTTTCGATAAGGACAACCGAATGCTGACCTACACATGCACCGTCTGCGGCTACACGCGGCAAGCGAAGGAGAAACCGAAGGACTGGATTTGTAGTGACGCCTGCCGGGCTGCACTTCAAGCCAACGTCCAGGAGAACTCGAAGTACAACCTTCACGACCACGCCCGCAAGCGTGATCGCCAACTCAGATCGAGGGACAGGCTGCGCAGAACGGCGCGACAATGAGCCCCAACACCGTGCTACATCTCAGGGCTCTCGTTGCTACAACAACCCCTTGAAACCCTTACAGATCAAGGCCTCCAGAGAGGGCATACCGGGAGGGGGACTTGAACCCCCAAGGTGTTACCACCGGTGGATTTTGAATCCACTGCGTCTACCAATTCCGCCATCCCGGCGCGGTCAGGTCGAGGCGGCCGCGAAGGGGCCACCGTCGATGGGCCGCCAAGTATATTCGGGACGGTCGCGGCCTGCCATAGCCCGTTCCTGCGGCTGCGACGCTTTTTGCGGGCCTGGCATCTAAGATTACGGATATGGGCAAGTTTGCGGATATCAGCATCGACGATGCGATCGTGAAGCGCGCCGCCCGCGGCGATGCGCGCGCCCACGAGATCATCTACCGGTCGTACGCGTCGGCCGTGTACTCGCTTTGCCTGCGCTTCACCAAGGTGCCGGCGCACGCCGAGGACCTCACGCAGGAAACGTTCATCGAGGTCATGCGGTCGATCGCGAAGTTTCGCGGAGAGGCGGCGCTCGGAAGCTGGATCCGGCGGATTGCCGTGACGAAGTCGCTGATGTTCCTGCGTTCGGCGTGGACGGCCCGGAGCCAGTCGCTCGCCGAGGGCTGGGACGAAGTGACGCCGGGCGACAACCTGAGTCACGGCGTCTCGCGGCACCCGGACGATGCCATGGACCTGGATGCCGCGCTGGCGAGCCTGCCGGACGTGAGCCGGGCCGTGGTCTGGCTGCACGACGTGGAAGGGTTTACGCACAAGGAGATCGCTGAGGCGATGGGCAAGACGGAAAGTTTTTCAAAGTCGCAGCTTTCGCGGGCCTACCAGCGGCTGAAGCCGCTGCTCGCGGGCGACGTCGACGCCATCGATGGCGCTGGCGCGGCGGTACGGAGTATTTGAACGATGACGGATTCGACAAAGGACGACGAAATGATCTTTGGGCTGACAGTCGACGAACGCAGGACATTGCTGGCGGGGCTCGACGCGCTGCCGGACACGATGCCCCCGCGGGCTGTCTGGCACCGGATTCGTGAACAGGCCGAAGCGGAGGGCCTCATCAGGGATGCGCGGCAGAAAGCGCGCGGTACCTGGCTGGCCGGCGCGGGCCTTGCGGCGGCCGCGGCGCTGGTTGCCGTGCTCGTGACGAAGGCGCCGGAAGAGACGGCGTTTCCGACCGTGCCGCCCGTCGAAGTGGCCGGCGGCGCGTCGGCCGGCACTGCGCTGCAGTCACTCATGGTCGAGTCGCGCCAGCTCGAAGACGACCTGCGTGCCATGCCCGAGGGGCCGCGCGTCGTTCGCGCGGGAACCCGCGCCACGATTCTCGAACTCGAGGACCGCATTGCGGCGATCGATTACCAGTTGAGCGATCCGACGTTGCGGATGTCGGATGCGGACCGTGAAATTTTCTGGCGCGAGCGCGTCAGGCTGATGAAATTGCTGGTTCGGCTGCGTTATGCGCAGACGCAGCGAACGGCGTATTGAACGAAGGAGTGATCAGGCGATGAAGATGAGGACGCGAGTCATTCAGGCGGTGCCGGCCGTGGCAGCGCTGCTGCTTGCCGGGGCGGCCGCTGCGCAACAGGATCGTGTGGCCGGGACAGAGGAGTTCGTCGAACTCGACGACGTCGAGTTTGCCGAGCAGATGCGGGTCGCGGAAGAGCGTCTCGCCGAAGCGGCCCGCCAGGTCGCGGAGCTGAGCGCGAGCCGGCTCGACAACTATCGCGGTGGCCAGCGGTTCGAGTTCCAGTTTTCGGACCGGCCGCGCATCGGCGTGAACATCGAAACCCTGGGCGATGACGAGCCCGTTGACGGCGTCAGTGTCGTCAGCGTGACACCCGGTAGTGCCGCGGCTGACGCAGGTTTGCGCGCCGGCGACGTGCTTACCGCGGTGAACGGCGAATCGCTCGCCGCGGACACGATGAAGGCAGCGAACACGCGCCTGCTGGATTTCATGCGCGGCGTGGAGCAGGGCGATAAGCTGAAGATCAACTACCTCCGTGACGGCAAGGCGGCGTCGGTCGACATCGAGCCCCGGCCCATCGAGAACAACGTGTTCGTCTGGACGCCGGAAGGCAAGAGTTTCACGATGCCGCACATGCCGGAGGTGGCCCCGGCGCCGGTCGTCGTCGAACGCTTTCGCCACGCGTTCGGCGGCTGGCGCAGCACCTGGGGCGACATGGAAGTCGTCGAGCTGACCGAGGGCCTCGGCCGCTACTTCGGCACGGACGAGGGTCTGCTCGTCGTCAGTGCGCCGGCATCCAACGCATTCCAGTTGCAGGACGGCGACGTGATCCAGAGTATCGACGGACGTATGCCGAAGACCGTCGATCACTGCATGCGCATCCTGAGTTCCTACCAGCCCGGCGAGTCGCTCGAACTGACGGTCATGCGTGACAAGCGCCGCGAGACGCTCCGGGTGACGGTTCCCGATACGCGGACGGGGCGGCTGGTCGCGCCGGTGGCGCCGGTGCCTCCGGTGCCGGCGCTGGCGCCGCTTCCTGACACGGCGCCCGCCGCACCGCTCGGCGACCGGACCTGAGGCCGTGGGCGCGCATGGCTGCTACCATGCGCGCCCATGCAACTCGGCGATTACGACTACGCACTCCCCGACCGGCTGATCGCGCGCGCGCCGCTGCCGGCACGGCGCGGCAGCCGCCTGCTCGAGGTGAGCGCCGCGCTCCGGGATCGCGGCTTCGCCGAGCTGCCGAGCCTGTTGCGTGCGGGTGACCTGCTGGTCTTCAACGACACGCGCGTGATCCCGGCGCGCCTGCACGGCCACAAGGCCACCGGCGGCAAGGTCGAGGTGCTGGTCGAAAGGGTGCTGGCGCCGCAGACCGTGCTGGCCCACGTCCGGGCGAGCAAGCCGCCGCGTACCGGTGGATTGTTCGAGTTTCCGGGCGGAGTCGGGGCTCGGGTTGGCGAACGCCGCGACGACCTGTGGGAGCTGACGTTCGATCGCGACGTCGACGAGGTGCTCGCGGCGCACGGCGAAGTACCGCTGCCGCCTTACCTCGAGCGCGCGCCGGTCGACGAGGACCGCGAACGTTACCAGACAGTCTATGCACGGGAGCCGGGCGCTGTTGCGGCACCGACGGCCGGCCTGCATTTCGACCAGCGCATGCTCGACGAAACCCTGGCCATGGGCGTGCGGCATGCCTACGTCACGCTGCACGTCGGCGCCGGCACATTCCAGAACCTGCGCCACGAGCAGATCGAGTCGAACCGGTTGCACAGCGAACGCGTGCACGTCGACGCGGCGTGCTGCGAACGCGTTGCCGAGACGCGACGCAACGGCGGGCGCGTGATCTGTGTCGGTACCACGGCCGTCCGGTCGCTGGAAGCCGCGTCGGCTGGCGGCACGCTGGCGCCTTTTACCGGCGAGACGGACCTGTTCATACTGCCGGGCTACCGCTTTCGGTCGGTCGACGCGATGATCACGAACTTTCACCTGCCGCGTTCATCGCTATTGCTGCTCGTGGCCGCCTTTGCCGGCGGTGACCGTGTCCTCGAGGCGTATCGGCATGCCGTGGATGCGGAGTACCGCTTCTTCAGCTACGGCGACAGCATGTTCGTGGAACCGGCGCCGTGAAGTTTTCCGTCACGCGTCGCGACGGCGCCGCGCGCCGCGGCCGGCTGGAGTTCCGCCGCGGCACCGTCGAGACGCCCGCGTTCATGCCGGTCGGTACCTACGGCACGGTCAAGAGTGTCACGCCGGAGGAAGTGGCGGCGGACGGCGCGCAGATTATCCTCGGCAACACGTTCCACCTGATGCTCCGGCCCGGCGAGGCGGTGGTCCGCGCGCACGGCGGACTGCACGAATTCATGAACTGGACCGGGCCGATCCTCACGGACTCCGGCGGCTTCCAGGTGTTTTCGCTGGCCGGCATGCGCAAGCTGTCGGAGGAGGGCGTGCGCTTCCAGTCGCCGGTCAACGGCGACCCGGTGCTGCTGACGCCGGAACGCTCGATGGAAGTGCAGCATGCGTTGAATGCCGACGTCACGATGATCTTCGACGAGTGCACGCCGTACCCGGCGACGGAACGCGAAGCCCGCGAGTCGATGGCGCTGTCGTTGCGCTGGGCACGGCGGTCGCGCGACCGTTTCGACGCGCTGAAGCACGCCGAACCCGATCGCGGCGAGGCCCTGTTCGGCATCGTGCAGGGCGGCGTCTACGATGCGCTGCGTGCCGAATCGCTGGACGGGCTGACCGGCATCGGCTTCGACGGTTACGCCATCGGCGGGCTCGCGGTCGGCGAACCCGAGGACGAGCGGAACGCGGTACTCGATTTCCTGTCGCCGCGCATGCCGGACGACGCGCCCCGTTACCTGATGGGGGTCGGCTTGCCGGTCGATATCGCGGAAGCCGTCAGCCGCGGTGTCGACATGTTCGACTGCGTCATTCCGACCCGGCATGCCCGCAATGGCCAGTTGTACACGTCGCGCGGCACAGTGAAGTTCCGGCACTCGCGCTACGCCGGCGATACGTCGCCGCCCGACCCGGACTGCGCCTGTTACACGTGCCGCCATTACAGCCTGGCGTACCTGAGGCACCTCGAGAAATGCGGCGAGATCCTTGGTCCGCGCCTCGCGACGATTCACAATTTGTTTTTTTATCAGCAGCTTATGGTCAAGCTGCGGGCGGCGGTCGAAGCCGGCCGGCTGGCGGAAGTGACGCGGGAACTGCGCGCCGTGTTCCGTGATTGACGCCCGGCGCTTGTGATTCCCGGCGACGCCCATAGGACAGCGCCTCTGTGTAATAATACCGCGCTCGATTTCGCGGCCGCCGCCGTCGAGGCGCCGTGTAGCGCCGGGCGAGCTGCCAGACACCACTCAACTCAGACGTTCGGAAACTTCCATGGAATTCTTCATCAGCAATGCCTATGCGCAAGGCGCGCAGCAGGGCAGCCCGCTCGGCATGCTCGTGCCGATGGTCATCATCTTCGCCGCGTTCTACTTCCTGCTCATCCGGCCGCAGAACAAGAAGCAGAAGGCGCACGCCGCGCTGGTCGCCGGGCTGAACGTCGGTGACGAGGTCCTGACCGCCGGGGGCATCCTCGGCAAGGTCACGAACGTCACCGAGCATTACGCCGCGATCGAGATCGCGGACGGTACCGTGATCAAGGTGCAGAAAATGAGTGTGTCGCAGGTCGTGCCGAAGGGCACCGTCGACGCCGCCTGATCCGGACCCGGTCGCCGCAATGAACAAGTACCCTGCCTGGCTCAACCTGCTCGTCCTCACCATCCTGATCGCCGGCATCGTTTTTGCGTTGCCGAACATCTATGGCTCGGCGCCTGCCGTGCAGATCGCGGCGCCGAACGACGGCGTCGTGACGGAGTCGCAGCTGGAGGAGTTTGTTCGCGTCGTCGGCAATGCCGGCGTGGAACCGGAAGCCGCGTACCTGCAGGATGGTCGCGCGGTTTTGCGGTTCGATGGCCTGAATGCGCAGAACGCGGCAAACGAAGCCCTGCAGACTACCTACGAGCGCCGTTTCGGCATCGCGCAGACGCTGGCGCCAAAGCTGCCCGACTGGGTGCGCGGACTCGGCCTCGACCCGATGAGCCTCGGCCTCGACCTTCGTGGCGGCGTCTATGTTCTGCTCGAGGTCGACATGGACAGCGCCATTGCGAAGCGGCTCGAGGTCTACGACGACGACCTCCATTCGCGCCTGGCGTCCGCCCAGATCACGCACCGTATCGATCTCGAGAATCGCGGCCTGACCATCCGCCTGACGTCGGCGGACGACGTCGAAGCGGCGCGTAACCTGATCCGCGACGCGGACGCGGAACTGATCATCGTCGACGGGGCCGATGGCCGGTCGCTCCGGGTCCGCATGACGGACGCGCAGATCAAGGAGCGCGAGAATCTCGCGATCGAGCAGAACATCACGACGCTGCGCAATCGCGTGAACGAACTCGGCGTGTCCGAGCCCATCGTGCAGCGGCAGGGCGCGGACCGTATCGTCGTGCAGCTCCCCGGTGTGCAGGACCCGACCGAACTCGACGAGATTCTGACGGCGACGGCGACGCTGGAGTTCCGGCTCGTCGACCCCACGGGTGACGAGCCCGGCTCGCGGCGCTACCCCGGCCGCGACGGCGAACAGTCGCAGATCCTCAAGCGCAGGGTCATTGCATCCGGTGACCAGATCGTCAATGCCGGTGCGGGCTTCAGCCAGGGACAGCCGGTCGTCAACATCCAGCTCGACGCCGCCGGCGGCGACAGCATGCTGGAGACGACCCAGAACAATCTGCAGAAGCCGATGTCGACGGTCTTCATCGAGACTCACCGCGAGCCCGTGACGCGCAACGGCGTCGAGGAGTTCCGGCAGGTCAAGACCGAGGAGATCATCAATACCGCGACGATCCGCGGCGTGTTCAAGAACAACTTCCAGATCTCCGGCCTGAGCCAGGCCGAGGCGACCCACCTCGCGCTGTTGCTGCGCGCCGGCGCGCTCGCCGCTCCCGTCTACAAGGTCGACGAACGCACGATCGGGCCGACGCTCGGCCAGGAGAACATCGACCGCGGTTTCAAGGCGATCACGATCGGCTTCTTCGCGGTGATCGTGTTCACCGCGCTCTATTACCGCTGGTTCGGCGTGATCGCGAGCGTGGCGCTGTTCTCGAACCTCGTGTTCATCATCGCGCTGCTGTCGCTGCTGCAGGCGTCGCTGACCTTACCCGGCATTGCGGGCATCGTCCTGACGGTCGGCATGGCCGTCGACGCCAACGTGCTGATCTTCGAACGAATACGCGAGGAACTCTCGGCCGGGTCGACGCCGCAGGCGGCGATCAACTCCGGTTACGAGAAGGCGCTGTCGTCCATCGCGGACGCCAACATCACGACGCTGATCGCGGCCATCGTCCTGTTCGCTTTCGGTACCGGACCGGTCAAGGGCTTCGCGATCACGTTGTCGCTCGGCATCATCACGTCGATGTTCACGGCCATCGTGGGCACGCGCTCCATCGTCAATCTCGTTTTCGGCGGTCGCCGCCTCGAAACGCTGCCGGTCTAAGGACACAGACATGCGCCTCATCAAGGACAAGACCAGCTTCGACTTCCTGGGTGCCAAGCGCCGCAAGCTGGCCGTCGGCCTCTCGGTACTGGTCATCCTGGTGTCGATCGCCGCGCTCGCGAACCGCGGCCTGGCATTCGGCATCGATTTCACCGGCGGCCTGCTGATGGAACTCGGTTACAGCGAGCCGGCCGATCTCGAAGTCATCCGCGGCGACCTGGGCGCCGCCGGCTTTTCGGACGCGCAGGTGCAGCGCTTCGGCGCCGACACCGATGTCCTGGTCCGGCTGCCGCCGCAGGGCGAAGCCGAACTGGCCGCGATCCGGTCGCAGCTGCAGTCGGCGCTCGGCGTCGACGGTTCGTCCGTCGTCGTACGCCGTCTCGAGTCGGTGAGCCCGCAAATCGGCAAGGAACTGACGGAGCAGGGCGGTCTTGCGATGATTTTCGCGCTGCTGATGATCTTCGCGTACGTCATGTTCCGCTTCCAGTGGAAATTCGCGGCCGGCGCCGTGGCAGCACTGGCGCACGACGTCATCATCACGCTGGGCTTCTTCGCGATCTTCCAGTGGCCGTTCGACCTGACCGTCGTCGCCGCCGTGCTGGCCGTCATCGGTTATTCGCTGAACGACACGGTCGTCGTGTTCGACCGCGTTCGCGAGAACTTCCTCAAGCTGCGTGGTACGACCGCCGAAGAGGCGATGAATATCTCGGTGAACGAGACGCTGGCGCGAACGATCATTACCGGCCTGACGACGCTGCTGGTGCTCAGTGCGCTGCTCGTGCTCGGCGGCGAGTCCATCGCGCCGTTCTCGATCGCGTTGATCGTCGGCATCATCGTGGGTACATACTCGTCCATTTACACGGCGAGTGCGACAGCGTTGATGCTGGGTGTCAGTCCGCAGGACCTGATCGAGCCGATCAAGGACCCGGACCTCATCGACGACCTGCCGTGATCCCGGTTATTGCCGTGTCATCGCGACGAGTGCCTTGATCTCCCGGGAGCAGACTTTCGCCATCTCGGCGTAGACCTTCGGCGTGCCGCACAGCACGTGGCCGGTCTCGAGGAAGTTCTCACTCCCGTCGAGGCCCGAGATGATGCCGCCGGCCTCACGAATGATGAGGCTGCCCGCGGCTGTGTCCCAGGGCGAGAGGCCTGTTTCGAAGAAGGCGTCGAGGCGGCCGGCGGCGACGTAGCAGAGGTCCAGCGCCGCGGCGCCCGGGCGCCGCACGCCCGAGGTATTGCGGATCACCTTCGTCAGCATGTTCATGTACGGCGAGAAATCGAGGTCGGCCTGCCGGAACGGGAAGCCGGTGCCGACGAGCGAGCGTGCGAGCTGCTTGCGGCCGCTGACCCGGATGCGGTGACCGTCGAGCTGGGCGCCGTCGCCGCGCGACGCGGTGAACAGTTCCTGGCGCATCGGGTCGTAGACGCAGGCGTGCTCGATGCGGCCTCGGACCTGGACCCCGATCGAGACCGCGAAGATGGGCATGCCGTGCAGGAAGTTCGTCGTGCCGTCGAGCGGGTCGATGATCCAGACGTGGTCCGACTCGCCGGTGACGCCGGACTCTTCCGCGAGGAATGCGTGGTCCGGGTAGTGCTTCTGCACGGTCGAAATGACGGCCTGTTCCGCGGCGCGGTCGGCGTCGCTGACGTAATCGTTGAAGCCCTTCTCCTCGACCTTCAGCTTTTCGAGGTTCTTCTGTTTGCGAACGAGCGTGTCGCCCGCGCGCCGGGCGGCCATGACAGCCACATTGAGCAATGCATGCATCGAAACGATTCCATCAGCGATAAAGAACGGGCGCGGGGCTCGTGCCGTCGCGCCGGGGCGGTAGAATACCGAAACTCCCCGCCAAACGTCAGGCCCATGACCATTCGAATCGTTCTCGTCGGCACCACGCATCCCGGCAATATCGGCGCCGTCGCTCGTGCGACGAAGAATATGGGGCTCGACGACCTCGCGCTCGTCGCGCCGCGCTACTTCCCGCACGACGAGGCGACGGCCCGGGCCTCGGGTGCCCATGACCTGCTCGAGCGGGCGAGCGTCCACCGGACGCTGGCCGACGCGGTTGCCGACTGTTCGTACGTGGTGGGCGCCAGCGCGCGCTCGCGCGCCATCAACTGGCCGTGCCTCGATGCGCGCGATGCCGCGGCGCGCCTGGTCGCGGAGTCCGCCGGCGGGACGGTGGCCGCGGTCTTCGGGCCGGAGAAAACCGGCCTGAGCAACGCCGACCTCGACTTGTGCGATGCGCTGCTGTCGATTCCGGCCAACCCCGAGTTCAGCTCGCTGAATCTCGCGATGGCCGTGCAGGTCGTGACCTACGAGATCCGGGCGGCGACGGCAGACAAGCCGCCCGAGTACGCGCCCGATGCACCCGCCGCGACGCACGAGGAAATGGAACACTTCTACGCGCATCTCGAGCGGACGATGCTGCGGACCGGCTTTCTCGATCCCGACAATCCGCGGCACCTGATGCGGCGCTTGCGGCGCCTGTTTCTGCGCGCCCGGCCGGACCAGAACGAGGTCAACATCCTTCGCGGGATTCTGTCGTCCGTGGACCGGTTCCTGCCGCGCAAGGCGGAGGACGCGTGATTCCGGCTGACACCGTCTATCTCGACTACGCGGCGACGACGCCGGTCGATCCGCGAATCGTCGACGCGCTTCCCGGATGGCTGGCCGCCGACGGCGCGTTCGCGAATCCGTCGTCGACCCATGCCGCGGGCCGCCGCGCCGCGGCGCTGGTTAGCTCGGCCGCGGAGCAGGTGGCCTCGCTGCTCGGCTGCGCTCCCGGGCAGCTCGTCTGGACGTCGGGTGCGACCGAGTCCGACAACCTCGCCATACTCGGCGCGGCGCGCTACCGGGCCGGGCGGGGCCGGCACCTCGTGACGCTGCCGACGGAGCACAAGGCCGTGACGGACGCGTTCCGCCAGCTCGAGCGCGAAGGCTTCGACGTCACCTGGCTCGCGCCGTCGCCCGACGGCCGGCTGAGCCTCGAGTCGCTGCGGCAGGCGTTGCGCGACGACACGCAACTCGTCTCGGTCATGCACGTCAACAACGAGACGGGCGTCATCCAGGACATTCCCGCGATCGCCGATCTGTGCCGCGAGCGCGGCGTGCTGCTGCACGTCGACGCCGCGCAGTCGTTCGGCAAACTGCCGATAGACCTGGCGGTCTGGCCGGTCGACTTCCTGTCGATCACGGCGCACAAGGTCTACGGCCCGAAGGGCATCGGCGCGCTGTACGTGTCCGGGCGGCCCGGCTCGCACGTGGCGCCGCTGTTCCACGGCGGCGGCCAGCAGGGCGGGCTGCGACCTGGCACCTTGCCCGCGCACCTCATCGCGGCGTTCGGCCTGGCGGCCGGCATTGCGGCAGAGTCGATGCGGCAGGACCGCGCGCATCTCGCACGCCTTCGAAGCCGATTCCAGGACGCGATCCGCGGCATCCCGGGCCTGCGTCACAACAGCCCCGACGACGGCTTTCCCGGCATCATCAACGTGAGTGCCGGCGACGTCGACGGCGAAAGCCTGATGCTTGCGCTCGAGCCGCTGTGCGTGGCCAGCGGGTCCGCCTGCAATTCCGCGCGCACCGAGCCGTCGGGCGTGCTGCGCGCGCTCGGCCTGGATGACGCCGAAGCGCAGGGGGCGATCCGTTTCTCGTTCGGGCGGCCTACGACGACGTCGGAGGTCGATTTCGCCGCCGCGCACTATCGTGCCGCCGTGGAGCGTCTCCGCGATATCGCGCCGGGCGCCGCCGCATGAATGCCGTGATCGACCCGTACAGCGCCGAAGTGCGGCGACTGTTCGCCGCACCGGCGCACGCCGGCCGCCTGCCCGGCGCCGAAACGGCCCGGGTCACCGCGCAGGGCGTGGATATCGAGCTTTTCCTCGCCCGGGACGGCGACCGGGTGGCGGCACTGCGCTTTCGGGCACGCGGCTGCCCGCACGTCCTGGCGGCGGCGGAGAGCCTGTGCGCGGCGTACGAAGGGCGGCCGGTGACGGAACTCCGGGCGTTCCGCGCGGCCGAACTGGTGGAGCGCCTGCCGGTACCAATCGAGAAAACAGGCCGTATACTGGTGCTCGAGGACGCCGTCCGGTCGCTTGGGGCCTGAGACGGCGGTTTTTCCCGGTCAATCCGGGGCTCTGGCGACGACAACATGGCGATTTCTCTGACAAATTCGGCGGCGGACCGGGTCCGCCGGTATCTCGATGCCCGCGGCGGCGGCGTCGGCCTGCGGCTGGGCGTCACGAAGACCGGCTGCTCGGGCTACTCGTACGTCATCAACTACGCGGACGAGGTCGGCGCGGCCGACGTGGTCTTCGAGGACAAGGGCGTCAAGGTCGTGGTCGACCCCGACGCGCTGCCCCTGATCGACGGCACCGAGGTGGATTTCGTTAAAAACGGCCTCAACGAGGCTTTCAGCTTCCGCAACCCGAACGTGACGGGTGCCTGCGGCTGCGGGGAAAGTTTCAACATCTGAGGGCCACCCGATTCGTTGCCGGGTGCGTTTTCGCCACGTAAAATCGCGGGTTTACGTCACTTTTCTCGGGGGGAGCCTCGCCGGGCTCCTTCCCGGGATTGTCATTACCACCACCCAGGAAAAGGAAACCTCATGGCTGTTGAGCAGACGCTCTCCATCATCAAACCGGACGGCGTTCAGAAGAACCTGATCGGCGAGATTTATTCGCGCTTCGAGAAAGCGGGCCTCGAAATCGTGGCCGCCCGCATGCTGCACCTGAGCAAGGCGCAGGCGCAGGGCTTCTACGCTGTGCACAAGGAACGCCCCTTCTACAATGACCTGGTCGCGTACATGACGTCCGGACCGGTCATGGTTCAGGTCCTGTCCGGCGACGGCGCGATCGCGAAGAACCGCGACATCATGGGCGCGACGAATCCAGCGGACGCAGCGCCCGGCACGATACGCGCGGACTTTGCGGACAGCATCGAGGAGAATATCGTTCACGGCTCCGACGCGGCGGAAACGGCCGCGAACGAGATCGCCTTCTTTTTCGAAGACGGCCTCTGCCCGCGCACGCGCTGAGTCGACGGCATGAGCACCGGCACCGCAAAGACGAACCTGCTCGGCCTTCCCCAGGGGCGGCTGGAGGCGTTCTTTGCGGCGCTCGGTGAGAAGCCGTTCCGGGCTCGGCAGGTCATGCAGTGGGTACACCAGCGCGGCGTCACCGATTTCGATGCGATGACCGACCTGTCGCGCAAGCTGCGTGAGCAGCTTGCGAGTACGGCGGAAGTGGTCGTGCCGACGCCGTCGTTACGACAGGAGTCCGCGGACGGCACCGTCAAGTGGCTGTTCCCGAGCGGCTCCGGGCAGGCGGTCGAAACCGTTTTCATCCCGGAGCCGGCGCGCGGCACGCTCTGCATTTCATCGCAGGTGGGCTGCGCGCTCGACTGCGCGTTCTGCGCCACCGGCGCACAGGGCTTCAATCGCAATCTCACGGCCGACGAAATCGTGGGCCAGGTGTGGCATGCCGTGCAGCACCTGCCGCGGCGGCCGAATGGCGAGCCGGCGGTGACGAACATCGTGTTCATGGGCATGGGCGAGCCGCTCGCCAATTACCGAAACGTCGTGGCGGCCGCCGAGCTGCTGATCTCGGACTTCGCGTACGGCTTGTCCCGGCGCCGCGTCACGGTCAGCACGTCGGGTATCGTGCCGCACGTCGACCGGCTGGGTGACGAGTGCAACGTGTCGCTCGCGGTGTCCCTTCACGCCCCGAACGATGCATTGCGCGACCGGCTGGTGCCGATCAACAAGATGCACCCCATCCGCGAACTCCTCGAGGCCTGCTGGCGGTATGCGGCGAAACACTCGAACCGGTTCATCACGTTCGAGTACGTGATGCTGCGTGACGTCAATGACGCCGCCGAACACGCCGACGAATTGTTCCGCCTGCTCGACGGCAAGCCGGCCAAAGTGAACCTGATACCCTTCAACCCGTTCCCCGGTAACGACTTCAAGCGCTCGCCGGCGGATACGATACGCGCGTTCCAGGAACGCCTGCGGCGGCGCGGACTCGTCGTGACGACGCGCAAGACGCGCGGCGACGACATCGATGCCGCATGCGGACAGCTTGCGGGCAAAGTCACCGACCGCGTGCGGTCCCGTCTCGGTGATCGCGGCTCGCGCAGCGCGGTGGCCTGACGCAACTACCTGACTGGCGACACGATATGGAAGACAGGCGTATGAAGATCTTCGGGGGAACGTTGGCCAGCCTGCTGGCGGTATGGATGCTCGGTGCCTGTGTCTCGACGACCAGCGGTACCGCAGCACCGGAAGCCAACGATGCGGACGCGGCGACGGCGAACTTCCAGCTCGGGGTTCGATACTTCCAGGCCGGCAACTACGACCTGGCGCGCAAGAGCCTCGAGCGCTCACTCAACCTGGACCCGAAGCGCGCGGTCGTCTGGTCCACGCTGGGCGCGACCTACGAGATGCTCGACAACCCGCGGCTGGCCGAGGAAGCACACGACAAGGCGATCAAGCTCGCGCCGCGCAATTTCGACGTACAGAACGCGTACGCCGTGTTTCTCTGCCGGCAGCGCCGTTACGAAGACGCCGAAGTACAGCTCGATCGTTCGATCAAGGCGGCGACGAACGACAACCCGCAGGTCATGATGACCAACGCCGGCGTCTGCATGATGCAGAAGCCGGACTACGATCGCGCGGAAGCGTACTTCCGTGACGCGCTGGCCCGCCGGGCGGACCATCCCGAGGCGCTGTTGCAGATGGCGATCCTGAAGCACGCTACGGGCGACGACCTCGCTGCGCGGGCGTTTCTGCAACGTTACCGCGTCGGCAACAAGGACACGTCCGGCGTGCTCTACCTGTGCACGTTGATCGAAGCGAAACTTCAGGACGACCGGGCGCGTGCGGAATGTGCCACCCGGCTGCAGCGGGACTTCCCGCGCTCGCCGGAAGCGCAACGGCTCGAAGGCGGCTAGGACCATGACCGAGGAAACGCCGGACAGTTCGGCAACGGAGCCCGCCGAGACCGACGGCGGGCCGCGCGCCGGCGAACGCCTGGCCGAGGCACGGCGTGAGAAGCAGATCAGTATCGTCGAGATCTCGAAGGAGTTGCATCTCGACGAGTACAAGGTGCGAGCGCTCGAGCGCAACGAGTTCGACCTGATCGGCGCGCCGGTCTTCGCGAAGGGCTACCTGCGCAAGTACGCGCAGCTCGTCGGCATCCCCGTCGAGGACGTGCTTCTCGACTATTACTCGTTGCAACCGGCGGTCGAAATGCCGCCGGTCGTTGGGCGGGTCCGAAAGCCGGTCCGGGAATTCCACCCGGGCCGCTGGCTGTTGCTGCTGCTCGTTCTCGCGGCGATCGGGGCGGCGTACTGGTGGTTCTTCGAACGCGAGGCCGTGACACGCTTGCCGGCGCAGGACCAGAGCCGCCCGGCAGCGCCGCCGGCAGCGGGGATGCCGGAGACCGCGGATCCCCTGCCGGCCGCAGTGGTCGAAACCGAGGCGCCGGCCGAGTTACCGGCCGAATTGCCGGCCGGTAACGACGATGACGAACCCGTGGTCGAGGCGCCGGCGCCTGCCGTGGAAACGCCTCCGGTGCCGGCCGACGCCGCGCCGGGCCAGGTACAGGTATCGATGGCCTTCGACGGCGACTGCTGGACGGAAATCACCGACGCACGCGGCGAGCGCCTGTTCTTCGGGCTCGGCGCCGAGGGGCGCAACGTTTCCGTCGCGGGCGAAGCGCCGTTGTCGGTATTGTTCGGCAACGCGGACAACGTACGCCTGCGGGTGGACGGCGCCGAGTTCCCGATACCGGCCGCCAGCCGCCGCGGCCGCACCGCCCGTTTCTCCATCCAGGCACCCTGACGCCGGACCCGCCGCATGCAACCGAAAGCCGTCAAAGGAATGAACGATGTCCTGCCCGAGGCCGCGGCCACGTGGCAGGTGCTGGAGTCTGCCGTGCGCGAGATCGCGCAGTCGTACGGCTACGACGAGATCCGGCTGCCGCTGCTCGAGCACACCGAGCTGTTCCGGCGCTCCATCGGCGAGGTCACCGACATCGTCGAGAAGGAAATGTACACGTTCGAGGATCGGGGCGGCGAGAGCCTGACGCTGCGGCCCGAGGCCACGGCCGGCATCGTGCGGGCAGGCATGACGAACGGCCTGTTGCACAACCAGCGGCACAAGCTCTGGACCGCCGGCCCCATGTTCCGCCGCGAACGCCCGCAACGCGGGCGGTACCGCCAGTTCCACCAGTTCGACGTCGAGGCACTGGGCTACGAGGGTCCCGACGTCGACGCGGAGCTGATCGTCATGTCCGCGCGAATCTGGCAGACGCTCAAGATCGATCGCGTGGCGCTGCAGCTCAATACGCTCGGCTCGCCGGCGGCACGTGCGGCCTACCGGGAGCGGCTGGTCGAGTATTTTTCCCGCGTGAAAAGCCGGCTGGATGAGGATAGTATTCGCCGCCTCGCACAGAACCCGCTCCGGATTCTCGACAGCAAGAACCCGGCGATGCAGGAGCTGATCGAGGAGGCGCCGGTCATGCTGGAGCACCTCGACCCGGAGTCCGCGGAACACTTCGACGGGCTGCGGCGCCTGCTGGACGCCGCCGGCATCCCGTACACGGTCAATCCGCGCCTCGTGCGCGGCCTGGATTACTACAGCCGGACCGTGTTCGAGTGGGTGACCGACGCACTCGGGGCCCAGGGCGCGGTGTGTTCGGGCGGCCGTTACGACGGGCTGGTCGAGAAGCTGGGCGGAAAACCGACGCCGGCGATCGGCTGGGCCATGGGCATCGAGCGCTTCGTCGAGTTGTATCTCGAATGCGGCGGTGCCCCTGCGAAGCCGGCGCCGGCCGCGTACATCGTTGCCGTCGGCGACGGGGCAATGGATGCGGCGTTTGCGGTGGCGGAAGAGCTGCGGGACGGGCTGCCGGGGCGCCGGGTCGAACTGAATCTCGGCGGCGGCAGCTTCAAGTCGCAGATGAAACGGGCAGACAAGAGCGGGGCGGCGTACGCGCTGATCCTCGGGGATGACGAACTGGCCAAGGGCACGATCGGGGTGAAACCGCTGCGCAGCGCGGACGCCCAGTTCAACGTGCCGCGGGATCGCCTCGTGGCGACCCTGGCCGGCTGATACGAACGGGCGGCAACGGCCGCCGGCAATTGAGAAGGCATAGCAGTGGACGAGTTACTTTCGGAAAAGGAACAGATCGATCAGATTCGGGGCTGGTGGTCCGAATACGGCAACTGGGTGATCGGCGGCGTGGTCGTCATGGCGCTCGGCCTGTTCGGATTCAATTACACCAAGTCGAGCCGAATCGACGCGCAATACGCGGCGTCGGCCCTGTACGGCGACCTGACCAATCGGGTCGTGGACGGCAACGTCGACGAGGCCGAGGCGCTGGCCGGCGAGATTCTCGTGGATTACGGCGATACGGCGTACGCCGCGCAGGCGCAGCTCGCCATGGCGCGGCTGTACATGGACAAGAGCCGCGACGAGGATGCCGCGAACACGCTGCGGGACCTTGCGGACCGCGCGGGTTCTGACGAGTTCGGGCAGGTCGCCAGGCTGCGTCTCGCCAAGGTCCTGCTGTACCAGGACAAGGCGCAGGAAGCGCTGGACGTGCTCGGTGAGCCGGCCAACGACGGCGCGTTCGCCGCGCGCAACGACGAGGCGCGGGGCGATGCTTACGTGGCGCTCGAACGGTTCGACGACGCACGCGATGCGTATACGCGTGCGCTCGGCGAAGCGGGCGCGCAGCCGACGATCGACACGCAGTTCGTGCAGCTCAAGCTGCTCGACCTGCCGTTCGAGGAAACGGTTGCCGTCTCCGGAGAGGGCGAGGCTGCGGACGAGGCGGACGCCGAGCCGGACGCCGGGGACGAGGCTCCCGAGTGAGCACGCGCGCGGCACGATGGGCAATGGTCGCCGCGGCGCTGTCGCTGGGTGCCTGCGGCCTGTTCGGAAGCGATGACGAAGAGCTCGAGCCCGCGGAACTCGTCGATATCGAGCCGACGGTCAAGGTGCGGCGGGCCTGGGACGCGAACCTGGGCGACGGCGCGGAATTCCTGCGTCTGGCACTACGTCCTGCCGGCGACGGCAACCTCGTCTACGCCGCGAGCGCGGACGGCAATGTTTCGGCCTTCGACGCGAAGACCGGCAAGCGTGCCTGGCGCACCGAGCTGGACCTGGCGCTCACGGCCGGACCCGGCGTGGGGCAGGACGTGGTGGTGGTCGCCGCGGCGGACGGCTACGTGATCGCGTTGTCGACGGCGACCGGCGAGGAGCAATGGCGCGTCGATATCAAGGCCGAGTCCTTGTCGACGCCGGCGATCAGTGCCGGTGCGGTCGTCATCCAGACCGTGGACAACCGCCTGCGCGCGCTACGGCCGTTCGACGGGCGGGAACTCTGGACCGTGATCCAGTCGATGCCGGCGTTGACCGTGCGCGGCACGGCCAGCCCGATCATCGTCGGGTCCAATGTCATCGCCGGCTTTGACAACGGTCACGTATTGTCCGTCAATCTCGATACCGGCATCACGCAATGGGACGCGATGCTCGCGATTCCCACGGGCCGCTCGGACCTCGAGCGCCTGTCGGACGTCGACGGCCTGCTGACGAACGTCGGCCAGGACATCTATGCCGCCGGCTACCAGGGGCGGCTCGCGTCCATCGCCGCCGAGTCGGGCCAGATCCTGTGGGGTCTCGAAATATCGAGCCTGGAAGGCCTGTCGGCGGACTGGTCGAGTGTCTACACCGTGACGGAGGATGGTGTCGTAATGGCGCTGTCGCGACGGACCGGCGCGGAGTCCTGGCGGTCGGAGATCCTGCTGCGCCGTGAACCCACGCTCGCGATGCCGTACCGGACCACGGTGGTTACCGGCGACTTCGAGGGCTACCTGCATTTCTTCAACAACCTGGACGGCAGTTATGTCGCGCGTGTCCGGGCGGGCGGCGAGGCCATCAGCAGCCCGCCGATCACGATCGGCGACCTGCTCTACGTGCAGACGGACGCCGGCAAGCTGCAGGCCTATCGCATCGACGATCCCGAGCGCCCCGAGCGCGCGCCGGACATCGCCGACGACGCGGGCGGCTGATCGCCACCGCAAAGGCCTGGAAACCATGCTTCCCGTCGTCGCGCTGATCGGCCGCCCGAACGTCGGCAAATCCACGCTGTTCAACCGACTGACGAAGTCGCGCGACGCCATCGTCGCGGACTTCCCGGGACTGACGCGTGACCGCCAGTACGGTTTCGGCAAACTGGGTCCCGTGCCCTACCTCGTGATCGATACTGGCGGCGTCGCCGGCGGCGAGCAGGGCATCGACGAGGTCATGGTCGAGCAGACCGTGCGGGCCCTCGGCGAGGCGGACGTCGCGATCGTGCTGGTGGACGGCCGCGAGGGCGTGACGGGCGCGGACCAGCACGTGGCGGAGCTCGTCCGCCGGCACGCGCCTGCGACCTGGCTCGCCGTCAACAAGAGCGAGGGACTGAACAGCGACATCGTGGCGAGCGAGTTCCATGCGCTGGGACTCGGCGACCCGGTGGCGATCTCGGCCGCACACGGCGACCGGATCTCGGCCCTCATGGACACGGTCCTCGAACCGTACATCGGCCAGGTGACGGACGAGGACGAGGACGATGATGACGACGCGCTCAAGATCGCGATCGTCGGCCGCCCGAACGTCGGCAAGTCGACGCTCGCGAACCGTCTGCTGGGCGAAGACCGGCTGGTGGTGTACGACCAGCCCGGCACGACGCGCGACAGCGTGTCGGTGCCGTTCGAGCGCAATGGCCGCGACTACGTGCTGATCGACACCGCCGGCATCCGGCGCCGCTCGCGCGTGCACGAAGCGATCGAGAAATTCAGCATCATCAAGGCGCTACAGGCGATCGAGCAGGCGCAGGTCGTGGTCGCCGTCCTCGACGCGCGTGAGGGTGTGACCGAGCAGGACGTGAGCCTGCTGGGCCTGATCCTGCAACGCGGGCGCGCTCTGATCGTCGTGACGAACAAATGGGACGGGCTGGACCCCGAAACGCGCAAGCACGTGCGCGACGAACTGGAGCGGCGGTTGCCGTTTCTCGACTTTGCCGAACGCATCACGATCTCGGCGCTGCACGGCACGGCCGTGGGCGACCTGCTTCCGGCCGTGCACCGGGCGCACGAGGCCGCGAATCGGGACATGTCGACGAATGAGCTGACGCGCGAACTCGAGGCCGCCGTGACGGCGCATCCTCCGCCGCTGGTGCGCGGGCGGCGCATCAAGCTGCGCTATGCGCACCAGGGCGGGCGCAATCCGCCGGTGATCGTGATTCACGGCAACCAGACGGATAAACTGCCCGAGGCGTACCGGCGCTACCTGGTGAACCGCTTCCGCAAGGCATTCAAGCTGCGGGGCACGCCGGTCAGGCTCAGCTTCAAGAACAGCGACAACCCCTTCAAGGGGCGCCGCAACAAACTGACTCCCCGGCAGCAGCAGAAGCGTCGGCGGATGATGAAACACGTTAAGAAATAGGGGCCGCACGCATGGGTGCCGCAACGAAAACGCTGACGCTGGACGGGCAGTTCCGCATGCACCGCGGCGGCGAACTCGAGTCGCCCACGCTCGCCTATGAAACCTGGGGCACGCTGAATGCGCGGCGCAGCAACGCGATCCTGATCTTTTCCGGGCTGTCGCCGTCGGCGCATGCGTCGTCGTCGAAGGCCGACCGGTCGCCCGGCTGGTGGGAGGAAATGATCGGCTCCGGCCTGCCGCTCGACACGGATCGGTTCTTCATCATCTGCGTGAATTCGCTCGGCAGTTGCTTCGGTTCGACCGGGCCGGCATCCGTCGACCCGGGCACAGGGAAGCTCTACCGGCTCGACTTTCCCGTGCTGACGCTCGAAGACGTGGCCGAAGCCGCTCACGGCGTCGTGCGCCACCTCGGCATCGAGCGGCTGCATGCCGTCGTCGGTTGTTCCATGGGCGGCATGAGCGGGCTCGCCTATTGCGTACGGCACCCTGATGAAGTGCGCGCGTTCGTTTCGATCTCGTCCGCCGCGCGTGCGGAACCGTTTTCGATCGCGGTTCGGTCGCTGCAGCGCGAGATGATCCGTTCCGACCCCAAGTGGGACGACGGGAATTACGACCGCGCTGACGGTCCGATCGTCGGCCAACGGCTTGCGCGCAAGCTCGGCATGATCACGTACCGGTCAGCCGAGGAATGGCGCGGACGCTTCGGTCGCGAGCGGGCGACGGACGGGTGGGGCAGCGGGCAGTTCAAGATCGAGTTCGCCGTGGAGTCCTACCTCGAGAATCACGCGCAGAAGTTCACGGGCGAGTTCGACCCGAACTGCTACCTGTACCTGTCACACGCGTCGGACCTGTTCGACCTGGCGGAGTACGGCGGGTCGCTCGCGAGCGGCTTCAAGCGCACGAAGCTCGAGCAGGTGCTGGTCATCGGCGTGCGCACCGACCTGCTGTTCCCCATACACCAGCAGCAGGAACTGGCGGACGGCTTCAGGGCGGTATGCCCGGATACAACGTTCGTCAGGCTCGACAGCGTCCGCGGCCACGACTCGTTCCTGGTCGACATGGATGCGTTCCGCCCGGTATTGTGTGAGTTCTTCGATTCCTGCGGGTGCGACTGAGTCGCCACAGGTATGTCGGGACCTAACCGCCGCGGCGTAGCAGGATGTTCCTGAGACCGCCTTCGCCGAGTTCCCGGTCCAATTCGATCGCGGCCATCAGCGGAATCAGGATCAGCATCATCAGCAGGGTCGGGGCGGCGATCCGCTGCCAGGATTGGCTGAACATTTCCGTCAGCGCTTCGCCGACGCTGAGACCGTGAACGGCGCCGACCACGATCTCTTCGAGAATCTTCAGGATGACGAGGACGACCAGCATGCCCAGCGTACGCCAGGCGATCCGGCGCAACACGGTGGGGGCTTCGACCCGGGACCCGGGTTTGAAAAGCTCGCCGATGAGAATGAACTTGCCGATGACCAGGGCCTTGACGATCGCGGCGCCGATACCGACGGCGTCGGCTTGCCGCGCCGGCGAGCTGCTCGCGTCGTAAAAGAGGATGACGCCGAAGCAGACGAACAGGTAGACGCTGATGACGGCGTAGCTCTTCAGCTCGTGCACGAGCCGGTCTTTTCGGGATTCCCCGTGCGCGGTGGATTCGGACATGGTCGGGTACCTTTATTGTTGATTCTTGGAACCGGTCGGCGGACTGACCTGCGCTGGCAACGAGGGTAACGCAATCGCGCCGTGCTTTGCCACGGCGGCACGGCCATCAATCCGTAACGATCTCGGCATCTTCCGCCGGCGGCGCGTCGTCGAGAAGGAGCGCCGGGTCGACCGCCGTGCCGTTCAGGTACACCCCGAAGTGGAGGTGCGGCCCGGTGACGCGGCCGGTGCTCCCGACGTCGCCCAGCCTGTCGCCGGTGTGCACCTCGTCGCCTTCGGCCACACCGATCTGGCTCAGGTGGCAGAACAGCGTGACCAGTCCGCGGCCGTGGTCGACGATGACGGTGTTGCCGTTGAAGAAATAGTCGCCCGTGGCAACCACGAGCCCGTCGCGCGGCGCGAGTATCGGCGTGCCTTCACTGGCGGCAATGTCCATGCCCTTGTGCGGGGAGCGCGGTTCGCCATTGAAGAAGCGTCGCAGGCCGAAGCTCGAACTGCGCGGGCCGTTGACCGGCGGCATCAGTGCGACGCCGTCGACCGGCACGTTGCGATAAGCGTCCAGCGCGGCATCGATGATCCGGCGTTCGCGGCCGATGCGCTCGAGTTGCGCGGCATCCGGGTTGACGTGGCTCGGGTTGCTCACGGTGAGGTGCTGCTCCCGGTAGCCGTAGCGTCCGACCGTGACCGCGCGCTCGCCATCATCGATGCGGATGGTAACGACGCCTTCCGCCGTTTCCAGCGGGATACCGACGGCCGCTGTCCAGCGTTCCCCGTCGCGGTACACGTAAACCGCCTTTCCCTGGAAGCGAACGACCGGTGTTCCCGCGGAAACGGGGCCGGCGTCCACGAAGGCGATACCGCCCGGGCGAACCGTGTCGTCCGCAAATGCCGCGACGGACAGGAGCACCGCGAGCAGTCCGACGCACCGCATCACTTGTCGACCTTCGTGACGGTCGCGAGCAACTCGCCCTTGTGCAGCTTCGCCCGGATTTCCCGGCCCGGTGCGCTCGCCGACGCGTCGAGCAGCGCGCCGCCGGTCTCGGCATCCATGACGATGGCGTACCCGCGTTCCAGCGTAGCGAGCGGGCTCACCGAATGCAGTCCGCGCATCGCGAGTTGGAGCCGGTGTTGCCGGTCTTCCAGACGATGCCGCGCCGCGTTGACGAGTCGCTGACGCAACTCACGTTCGCGGCTGCTGGCGCGTTCGATGCGGACGGCCGGTGACGCACGGAGCAGCGCATTGCGCTGGCGCTGCAAGCGTTGTTCGCGTGCGAGAAGGTCATGGCGCATCGCCGCGGCGAGGCGCCCGCCGAGTTCACGCAGCCAGTCGCGCTGGCGCGACACGGTGCCCGCGGGGCTGGATGCGGCGAGACGCCGGCTCAGCCAGTCGAGGTTCTGCGCGGCTTCCTCGACCCGGTTGCGACCAGCCCGCGAGATGCGGGCGGCAAGCTGACCGATGCGGTGCAGCCAGTCGGCGCTGTCGGGCACGACCAGTTCGGCCGCGCCGCTCGGCGTCGGTGCGCGGACGTCGGCGACGAAGTCGGCGATCGTGAAGTCGACTTCGTGGCCGACCGCGCTCACGGTCGGGATCGGGGATTCCGCGATGGCGCGCGCCAGTGCCTCGTCATTGAAGGCCCACAGGTCCTCGAGCGAACCGCCGCCGCGCGCGAGAATCAGCACGTCGCAGTCGGCACGTGCAATGGCCCTGGCGAGCGCGGCGCGGAGTTCCGCCGGCGCGGCGTCGCCCTGCACCGACGTCGGATAGATCGTCACCGGCACCGCGGGGAAGCGTCGCTTGAGTACCGTGAGGATGTCGCGTACCGCGGCACCGCTCGGCGACGTGATCACGCCGATGCGGCGGGGCAGCGCAGGCAGCGGCCGCTTGCGGTCCGCGTCGAAGAGGCCCTCGGCCTGCAGCTTCAACTTGAGACGGTCGAACTCGCGCTTGAGCGCGCCTTCGCCGGCGGGTTCGACCCGTTCGACGATGAGCTGGTAGTCGCCGCGCGGCTCGTAGAGGCTGACGCGTCCGTACACGAGCACATGGTCGCCGTTCTTCAGGCCGATCGTCGGGCCGCGCTGGCGCTGGCGAAAGAATGCGGCCCGCACCTGGGCCGAATCGTCCTTCAGGGAGAAGTACAGGTGCCCGGACGCCGGCCGCGCCAGGTTCGAGATCTCGCCCTCCACCCAGAGCCGCGCGATGCCGCGCTCGAGCAGGTTCTTTACCTGCCGGTTGAGCTGCGAGACCGGGATGGCCTGCAACGCCGGCGCTTCATCCAGCAATTCGTCCACGCGGCCGAGTATACCCGTTTACCCGTCTGGCCCATGAGCGTAGAATCCGCCGATTACACCCCGACCCCGATCGCTGGGCCTCGTCGCAGGCTCAGGGCTTTCGGCTAACCGGCAATCGGGCAAGCGGGCTGCGTCGATCCCAAAAAAACGAGCGAAATCAATGAGTAGCACGAGCAACCCGAAGGCCGACGTGATCCCGGGTGCATTGCGCATCGCCACCGATGCGCTCACGTTCGACGACGTGCTGCTGCAACCCGGCTACTCCGAGGTCCTGCCCCGCGAGGTCGACCTCAGCACTGCGTTGACGGCCGACATCCGGCTCAACATTCCCGTGCTTTCGGCGGCCATGGACACGGTCACCGAGTCCCGCCTGGCCATCGCGCTCGCCCAGGAGGGCGGCATCGGCATCATCCACAAGAACATGTCGATCGAGGAGCAGGCCCGGCAGGTGCTGGCCGTGAAGAAGTTCGAGTCCGGCATCGTGCGCAACCCGATCACCGTCGACCCGTCGATGACGATCCGCGAGGTCATCGACCTCACGCGCGCCATGGGCATTTCCGGCGTGCCGGTCGTGGCCGGCAAGGAAACCGTGGGCATCGTTACGCACCGTGACCTGCGTTTCGAGACGCAGCTCGATGCCCCGGTCTCCACCGTGATGACGCCGCAGGACCGGCTCGTCACGGTGCGCGAGGACGCCGCCAAGGACGAGGTGCTGTCGCTGTTGCACCGGCACCGGATCGAGAAGGTGCTGGTGGTGGGTGACGACCTGGAACTGAAGGGCATGATCACCGCCAAGGACTTCCAGAAGGCGAAGGACTACCCGCGTGCCTGCAAGGACACGCGCGGGGCGCTCAGGGTCGGCGCGGCCGTGGGCACCGGACGCGATACGGACGACCGGGTCGATGCACTGGTTGCAGCGGGCGTGGACGTCATCGTCGTCGATACGTCGCACGGTTTCTCGAAGGGCGTGCTCGAGCGCGTGCGCCGCGTCAAGAGCGCGCACCCGGACATGCAGGTCATCGGCGGCAACATCGTCACCGGTGACGCGGCGCTGGCACTCGTCGAGGCCGGCGCGGACGGCGTCAAGGTCGGTATCGGCCCGGGCTCCATCTGCACGACGCGGGTCGTTGCGGGCGTGGGTGTGCCGCAGATCTCCGCCGTCGCCGAAGTGGCTGACGCGCTCGCGGATTCGGGCGTGCCGTTCATCGCCGACGGCGGCATCCGCTACTCCGGCGACATCGCGAAGGCGCTGGTTGCCGGCGCGTACTCCGTGATGATCGGCGGCCTGTTCGCCGGCACCGAGGAGTCGCCGGGCGAAGTCGAGTTGTACCAGGGACGTTCCTACAAGTCCTACCGCGGCATGGGTTCGGTCGGCGCGATGGGGCAGTCGCACGGCTCGAAGGACCGCTATTTCCAGGACGCGACCGAGGAGCTCGAAAAGCTCGTGCCGGAAGGCATCGAGGGCCGCGTCGCGTACAAGGGCGGGCTCGTCGCCATCGTCCACCAGCTCATCGGTGGCGTCCGCGCGGCGATGGGCTACACCGGCTGCAGCACGATCGACGAGATGCGCACGCGGCCGAAATTCGTCCGTATCACGAGCGCGGGCATGGCCGAGAGCCACGTCCACGACGTCACGATCACCAAGGAAGCGCCGAACTACCGCGCCAAGTAAGGAACCCCACCGCCGATGAGCCAGGCCGCCACCGACCGCCAGCAACCCGTCCCGGATATTCACAAAGAGCGCCTGCTCATCCTCGATTTCGGCAGCCAGTACACGCAGCTCATCGCTCGCCGCGTGCGGGAGTGCGGCGTCTATTCCGAGATTCACCCGTGGGACGTCGCCGATGCCGAGCTACGCGAGTTCGCGCCGACCGGCATCGTGCTTTCCGGCGGTCCCGAGTCGGTCAATCGCGCGAACCCGCCGCGCGCCTCGCGCGCCGTCTTCGAGCAGGGAGTGCCGGTGCTCGGCATCTGCTACGGCATGCAGACCATGGCGGCGGAACTCGGCGGCTCCGTGGAAGCATCGGCGCACCGCGAGTTCGGCTACGCGGAGATTCACCCGCAGTCGTCCGGCCTGCTGGCCGGACTGAACGACGGCGACGACGCCGCCGAGCCGTTGCTCAAGGTCTGGATGAGTCACGGCGACCGCGTGGAATCGGTGCCGCCGGGATTCCACGTGACGGCCAGCAGCGCGAATTCGCCGCTCGCGGCGATGGAAGATCCGGAGCGCCGCTACTACGGCGTGCAGTTCCACCCGGAGGTCACGCACACGACGCAGGGCCAGCGCATGATCGAGCGCTTCGTGCATGATATCTGCGGCTGCCACGGCGAATGGAACGCAGGCAACATCGTCGCGGATTCGATCGCGCGCATCCGCGAGCAGGTCGGCGACGGTCGTGTCCTGCTGGGTCTGTCCGGTGGCGTCGACTCGTCGGTCGTTGCGGCGCTGCTGCACGAAGCCATCGGCGACCAGCTGGTCTGCGTGTTCGTCGACCACGGCCTGCTGCGCCTCGACGAAGGCGACCAGGTCATGGAGACCTTTGCCGAGCACCTGGGCGTCAACGTCATCCGCGTGAACGCCGCGGACCGCTTCTTCGCGGGACTGGACGGCGTGTCGGACCCGGAGGAGAAGCGCAAGATCATCGGGCGCACGTTCGTCGAGGTGTTCGACGAGGAGGCGCACAAGCTCGAGGGCATCGACTGGCTCGCGCAGGGCACGATCTACCCGGACGTCATCGAATCGGCCGGTGCGAAGACCGGCAAGGCGCACGTCATCAAGTCGCATCATAACGTCGGCGGTCTGCCCGATGACATGCGCATGCAACTCGTCGAGCCGCTGCGCGAACTGTTCAAGGACGAGGTTCGAAAGATCGGCCTCGAGCTGGGCCTGCCGCGCGAGATGGTCTACCGGCACCCGTTCCCGGGGCCGGGGCTCGGCGTGCGCGTGCTCGGCGAAGTGAAGCGCGAGTACGTGGCCTTGTTGCAGCGCGCGGATGCAATCTTCATCGAGGAGCTGCGCAAGCACGGCCTGTACGATCGTACGAGCCAGGCATTCGCCGTATTCCTGCCGGTCCGCTCGGTCGGCGTTATGGGCGACGGCCGGCGTTACGACTACGTCGTGGCATTGCGGGCCGTCGAGACGATCGACTTCATGACGGCGCGCTGGGCACACCTGCCGTACGAGTTCCTCGAGCACGTCTCGCTCCGGATCATCAACGAGGTCGACGGCATTTCCCGCGTGACCTACGACATTTCCGGCAAGCCGCCGGCCACGATCGAGTGGGAGTAGGCCGGGCACGATGACCTGGGCGGACGACGACCAAGCGGCCATGCGCGACGCGCTCGCGCTCGCGGCCGAAGCGTCTGAGGCGGGCGAGATACCGGTCGGCGCCGTCGTCGTACGTGGCGGCGAGGTGCTCGGTCGGGGGCGCAATCGATCCGTAGGCGACCACGACCCGTCGGGACACGCAGAAATCGTTGCGTTGCGCGACGCGGCGCAGGCGGTTGGCAACCACCGGCTGCCGCAGGCCACCGTTTACGTCACGCTCGAGCCCTGCCCGATGTGCTTCGCGGCGCTGGCGCAGGCGCGGGTGGGGCGCGTCGTGTTTGCTGCCTACGACGAAAAGGCCGGCGCGGCCGGCAGCGCCATCGACCTGACCGAATCCAAAGCGCTGAACCATCGTTTCGAGATCAACGGCGGCTTGCTGGCCGACGAAGCCGGTGCGCTGCTCGAGCAGTTCTTCCAGGAGCGGCGCTAGTACGCGGCGAGCGCTTCCTCGTCGGGCGGCGATTCGTTCTCGGTCAGCCAGACCAGGATGTCGTAGTAGGCACGAATGTTGTTGACGTACAGCACCGGCTCCCAGCCCCGCGCATAGCCGTACGGCACCTGCGAGTACCATTTGCGCTGGGCGAGCAGCGGCAGGGCATCGCTGAGGTCGATCCAGGAGTCGGGATTGCCGCCCTTTTCCTCGACGATCCAGCGCGCGTCCTTGATGTGATTGAAGCCCACGTTGTAAGCGGCCAGCGCCATCCACGTGCGGTCGGGTTCGTCGACGGTGTCCGGTATCCGCTCCGTCTGCCGGGCGTAGAAACGCGCGCCGCCGAAGATGCTGTTCACCGGGTCGACCCGGTCATCGAGGCCCAGGTACTCGGCCGTATCTTCGGTCAGCATCATGATGCCGCGAACGCCGGTCGGTGACACCGCTTGCGACCGCCAGTGTGATTCCTGGTAGCCGATCGCCGCGAGGAGCCGCCAGTCCACGCCGGACTCCGCGCCGGCTTCCTCGAACATCGGGCGGTATCGGGGCAGCCGGCTCTCGTAGTGGCGGATGAAGTTGCGCGTGCCGACGTAGTCGAATTTCTTCGTGTGCCCGTAGTAGCGGTCGTGGATGCGGTCCAGCGTGCCGTTGCGCTGCAGCCTGATGAGGAAGTCGTCCGCACGACCGAGCAGGCTGTTGCCGGACTCCTTCGTGAACGCCCATGCGAGCGGGTCGCCGATCTGCAGGTCGAGCGCAACCCGGAGGTCCGGCTGGAAGTTCCGGTGGATGTTGAAGTCGGTGCTGTCGGCGATCGTGAAGTCGATCTCGCCGGAGGCGACCTTTTCCAGAAGCTGGTTGACTTCGGCGTCCGCGTTTTCAGTCCATTCGAGTTCCGGGTACTCGACTTTCAGCGCCGCAAGCCGGTCGGCGTGGCTGCTGCCGGCAAGGACCTCGATCTGTTTTCCGAGGATGTCCTCGATGCTGTGCGGCTTGCCCGTGCCCAGCTTGTAGATGAGCTGCATGTCGACCGTCTCGTAGGGGTGGCCGAAGTTCAGGTACTCGAGACGGGATTCGGTAATGGACAGCCCGGCCGCGGCCATGTGCACGCGCCCGTTCAGCAGGCGCGGGACGATCTCCGAAACACTGGCGACGGACTCGATGACGAGCGCAACCCCGAGCTCGTCCGCAAAGGCCTGCACGAGGTCGAATTCGGGACCGGACGGGCCGTCGGGGCCGATGACGTAGGACGACGGGCTGTCGCGGGTCACGACGCGCAACTCGCCGATCTCCCGGATCTGGTCGAGGAGCGGGGGCGGCGATGAACAGGTCCCCACCAGGGCCGCCAAAGCGATGTACAGCAACGATCGCATGGGATTAGGCTACACGACGACCGGCCCCGGCGCAGCGAAATAGTGCCCGATTCCGGCTGGCCATGAGGCCCCGGAATTGCGTACAATCCGCAGCCCTGCGCGGTCCTGGGGGCCGGCCAAGATTACCGGAAAGGCGCCCGCAGGGCGCCAGATGAACGAACGAGAAAAAATTCGGAGAGGTGCCAGAGTGGTCGAATGGGCTTGACTCGAAATCAAGTGTACGGTCTACCGTACCGTGGGTTCGAATCCCACCCTCTCCGCCAGCCAATAAAAAAGGGCCCCAAACGGGGCCCTTTTTTGTTGGCCGGACGGGGGTGATGGAAGAGAACCCACTGGTTCGACAAAACGCGCAAGCGTTTTGGACGCCCGGAGGGCGCCCCGCAGGGGCGAGAATTGCCGCGAGGCAATTCGAGTCCATCCCACCCTCTCCAACGAGCCACTAAAGGTCAGTCCGCGATTGCCGGGAGCGCACGAAGCGCTGCGGCATGCGGACTGCCCTCTCCGCCAGCCAATAAATGCGGGCCCCAAACGGGGCCCTTTTTTATTGGCCGGACGGGGGTGATGGAAGAGAACCCACTGGTTCGATCCGAGCGCGGCGAAGCCGCGCGACAGGCGGCGTCGCACAGCGACGCCGAGGCCGCATAGCGGCCGTCCAATCCCACCCTCTCCAACGAACCACTAAAGGTCAGTCCGCGATCACCGGGAGCGTACGAAGTGCTTCGGCGTGCGGACTGCCCTCTCCGCCAGCCAATAAATGCGGGCCCCAAACGGGGCCCTTTTTTATTGGCCGGACGGGGGTGCTGGAAGAGAACCCACTGGTTCGACAAAACGCGCGAAAGCCCGGCACGCTCAACCCACCGGCACCAGCGGCCATATCCTCGGCAGAAAGACCATCACGGTGATGAACACGACGATGGTCAGCGGGACCCCCATCTTGAGGTAGTCGACGAAACGGTAGCCACCGGGGCCCATGACGAGGACGTTCGCCGGGTGCGATATCGGGCTCGTGAAGCTGGCGGATGCAGCGACGGCAACGGCCATCATGGCAGGTTCGGGTGCGAAACCCATTCCGCTCATCGTTGACAGTACGATCGGCGCCATCAGGACGACGAGGGCCGCCGTCGGAATGATCATCGTCGCCATCGCCGTCAGGATGTAGAGCCCCATGATGACCGTCCACGGGCCGGCGTCGCCCAGTACGCTCATTACCTGGCCGGCGATGAACTCGGCCGCCCCGGTTTCCTGCATGGCGGCGCCGAGCGGCAGCATGCCCGCGATCAGGAAGATGGAGCGCCAGTCGATCGCCCGGTGCGCCTGTTCCATCGACAGGCACCCGAGCAGCACCATGAACGATGCACCGATGATGGCGGCGATCGATATCGGTGCGATCCCGGTCATCACGCTGGCGACCACGCCCGCCATGATCAGGGCGGCGAGTGGCGCCTTGCGGGTGTCCGGGGGCTCCTTGCCGAGCGGCGTGATCAGGAGGAAATCGGTGTCGGCCGTCAGCAACTGCAACGTGGCGTGCGGGCCGAGCAGGAGCAGGAAGTCGCCGACCTGCAGCCTCACGTCGGCGATGTCGGTGCCTACGGGCTCGCCTTCGCGCCAGACCGCAGCGACCTCGACGCCGTAGCGTTCGCGGAAGTTGAGTTCCGCCACGGTTCTCCCGGCGAGGCGCGATCGCGGGTCGAGCGTTGCTTCCACGAGCGTCAGCCGCTGCGTTTCTAGCGCGCCGATGTTTTTGGGCAGCTTCGTGTCGATCTCGAGTTCCTGCAGGCTGCGCAGGACATCGAGGTCGGCCGGCTGGCCTTCGACCAGCAGGAGATCGCCGCCTTCGAGCGCGGCGTCGGTGCGCGGCATGACCGTAAGCTGGCTGTCGCGGAACAGCGCGCTGACACGAAAGTCGAAAACGTCGGCCAGGCGGCTCTTCTCGAGCGTGGTGCCGACGATGCCCGATTGCCGGGGAATGCGCAGGACGAACATGCGCTCGTCGGGACGATAGACCTCGGCCAGCCGTTCCGGCGACAGGACGTCGACGTCCCTGAAGTCCGCGAACTTTCCAAGCTGCTCTACAACGTCGGTTTCACCCTGGATCAGGAGGCGGTCTCCGGCCCGGATGGGGACGTACGCGAGATTCGTCATGCGGTAACCGCCGGAGCGGCTGACGCCGACGACGGCGATGTTGAACCGGTTCCGGAACGGCACGTACCGGATCAACTCGGAGACGAGTGAGGATCCGTCCGCAATCGTCACTTCGGCATAAGACAACCGGTCGGCCACCATGGACTTGAGCACCGGTGACTCGCGCTCGATGACCAGGTCGCTCAAGCGGTGCAACTCCCGGAACTGGTCGATGCGCCCCTGCATGAGCAGGCCGTCTCCGCCGCGCAACACGGTCTGGCGGCTCGGCAAGGGTTCGCTCTTGCCGCCGCGATGCAGCGCAAGGGCGATGAGTCCCGTCGTGCTGCCGAGCCGGCTCTCGCCCAGCGACTTGCCGACGAACATCGAATCGATCGGAACCCGGAGCAGGAACGTGCGCTTGTGCAGCCCGTAGCGCATGCGGAGACCGCGCTGGCTGACCTTGCGTCCGCGGTCGAGCTTGTTCTGCGGCAACAGGTAGCGCCCGAACAGCACCACGAAAAGGATGCCGACGATCACGACGCAGCCGCCGAGTGGCGTGTAGTCGAACAGGCCGAACCCGGCGAAGCCCGCGTCCTTCAGCGACTCGCTGATCAGCAGGTTCGTCGTACCGATCAACGTCATCGTGCCGCCCAGCAGGGTCGCATAGGACAGCGGCATCAGCAGCCTCGACGGCGCGAGGCGGGTGCGGCTGGCGATGTCGACGGCCACCGGCAACATCAATGCGGCCACGCCGATGTTGTTCATGAACGCCGCGAGCACTGCCGCGGTCACCATGATCACGGCGACGATCGGCCCCTCCCGGGTTCCCGCGAGGCGCATGACCTGCCGGCCGATGACGTCCGCGAAGCCCGTGCGCGTCAGCCCTTCGCTCAGGATGAACATCGACCATATCGTTACGACCGCGCCGTTGCTGAAGCCGGAGAACGCGACGTCGGATGACACGAGGCCGGAGCCGGCGAGGAAGGCGAGCACGAGCAGCGCCACCAGGTCCATGCGGATCGCCTCGCTGACGAACAGGACGAGCGAAACGAGCAGGAGGCCGAAAACGATCGCAATTTCGGTGGACATGAAGCTGGATTGATGTGACTGGAGCGCCGGATTCGCGGCGCACCTGTTTATACATCAATTCGGTGACGCGGGCACCTGTCCGCAATGGGCGACAGCGGCAGCGCCGAAACGCTCCGGATTGCGTGCTGTGCATCGGTCGCGCGCAGCCGGTCGCGTGATGCGCGCCGTGGGCATTACTCCGGGTGGTGTTCCTCGTAGTGCTTGCCCAGCCAGTCCTCGCCATAATCGTTGGTCGGGTCGCGGACGATCATGTGGTCGTGGTTGGCGTTCTGGCGGTTGTACTCGATCAGGATGCGAGGGCCGTGAACCCGGTAGTAGAAGCGGCCGTCAGGGTCGACCGGGCCGCGCCACGAAAACCACACCTTGTCCCAGCCCGCGTCGCGAATGGCGTCGAGTTGCGCGTGCGCGGAGTCGTGGTCCGCGTTGTGCAAGTACTCTTCCACCACCCGGTGCAGAAGGTGCATCTGCTCCGCGGTCAGCTCCTTCGCCGCAATACCTTCGTAATCCCCGAGGCTTTGTCGACGGCCCGGGCCTTCGAAGACATCACGTGCGGCACTGTCGGCGACCAGCGCCTTCCTCTGCTGCCCGGCATCGAGCGAGCGCATCAGCGCAATGCCGACATCGCCCTCGTGCGCCAGCGCCTTGAGCCCGGCGTAGCGTCCACTCTGCACCTCCATCGGGTTGCTGCCGAGGAACGTCGGGGTGAAGGCGATGCGCCCGTCGGAGATCGTGAAGTTCGCGGCCGCATGATGCCCGGCAATCTTCCAGCCCCAGTCCGCAGCGCCGGGCGAGCCGTAGATGGACACCGCATAATTGCCGTAGTCCCGGGACTCCAGGAACTCCCGCGCGGTCGCGCTGTTGCGCCGGGTCTCGCTGGCTTCGAGTTCTTCCAGCTCGATCTGGTAGAGCAGGTCTTCGAGCAGCATGATGCCGGAGAACTTGGCGTACCCCTGGCTCGACATCGTCGCCCGCATCAGCGCATGCGCCGCCCGTTTTTGCTCATCGTTCATGTCCTTGAGGAAGAGGCCAGGGGGGCGAACCATGACGGTCGGCAGGTTGGACCAGGTCGCGCGTTCGTCACTGTCGAGCGCGATTGCCACGGTCGAGCGCTGGGCATCGCTGAGCGTTGCGAGAAACGCGCTCGCCGCGTCAGAAATGGCCTGCGCCCGCGTCTCGGCAAACCCCTGCAACGGGAGCATGAGCGAGGCTGCACAGAGCAGGACCGCCGTCCATCCGTGCCCGTTGGTACTGCTGCCGTGTGTCGTCATCGTTCCTCCCCCGAGGTCAGTAGCCCGCCGCGGCGCCGTCGTAGCGCATTTCGGAAGCGCCGTGGTAGACGCCGGTGACCGGGTCTCGCCAGATCGCCTGGTAGCCGCCGTAGGCGCCGACGTAGCGGCGCTCGCCGTGCGTGACCGTGTGGCCGCGGCGCTCCAGTTCATGAATGACCGGGAGCGGGATGCCGGACTCCGTGTGCACGATGCCGCCGTTGGTCATGCGCTCGCCGTTCGGCTGCGAATCGCCGGCATGCACGACGCGCGCGGCGTCGCCGGCCTCCTGGACGTTCATGCCGAAGTCGATCAGGTTCGTGAGTATCTGCACGTGCGCCTGCGGCTGCAGGTAACCGCCCATGACGCCGAAAGCCATCAGCGGTTCGCCGTCTTTCGTGACGAACGCCGGGATGATCGTGTGGAACGGCCGCTTGCCGGGCGCGTACACGTTCGCATGACCCGGCTCCAGCGAAAACGAGGACGCACGGTTCTGCAGCGCGAACCCGGCGCCGTCGGCCACGAGGCCGCTGCCGAATTCCCAGTAATTACTCTGGATGAGCGCCACCATCATGCCGTCCCGGTCCGCCGCGACGAGGAACGTCGTGTCGCCGTGCGGCGGCGGCTGGCCGGCGGCAAGCTCGCGTTGCGCGCGGTTCTCGTCGATCAGCGCGCGGCGCTCCTCGGCGTACGCATCGGACAAGAGCCAGTCCAGGGGAGGAGGCGAGAACGCCGGGTCTGCGTAGAACTTGGCGCGGTCCTCGTAGGCCAGCTTCGTCGCCTCGACGAAGAGGTGCCAGAAGTCGGCACTGTCGCGGCCCATTTCGGCAAGCGGGTAGGCCTCGAGGACCTGCAGCATCTGCAGGGCGGCGATGCCCTGCGAATTCGGCGGCAACTCGAATACCCGGTAGCCGCGGTAGTCGACGGCCACGGGGTCGACCCACTCACCGCGATGCTGCCGGAGGTCTTCTACCGAGAGGCGGCCGCCGGCTCTCGTGACGGCGTCGACGATACGCCGTCCCAGGTCCCCGTCGTAATACGCGTCGCGGCCGTGCTGCGCGAGCAGCCGGTAACTGTCTGCGAGGTCCGGGTTCGCGAATACCGAGCCTGCTGCCGGCGGCACACCGTCCTCGGTGTATGTTTCGCGGAGTCCGGCCAGCACGGCGTCGGCGAGGCCGCTGCCCTCGAACTCGACGAGGGCTTCCGCCCAGAGTGCGGCGTCCACTTCCGTGATGGCGATGCCGTCCCGGGCGTAGGCGATCGCCGGCGCCAGGACGTCGGCCATCGGCAGCTTGCCGTAGCGCTCGTGCAGGGCGAACCAGCCGTCGACGGCACCCGGTACGCTGACGGACAATGCCCCGAACACCGGCATCGTGCCGTCCTCGCCGAGCAGGTCGAGCAGGTTTTCGTAAGACAGGTTGCCGGCGGAACGTCCGCTGCCGTTGTAGCCGGCGAGGGTGCGCTTGCGGGGGTCCCAGACGATGGCGAACAGGTCGCCGCCGATCCCGCACGCGTGCGGTTCGACCAGCCCGAGCATGGCATTCGCCGCTATCGCGGCATCCACGGCGCTGCCCCCCTGCTTGAGTACGTCAACGGCGATCGCGCTGGCGATCGGGTGTGACGTCGCCGCCATGCCGTTGCGCGCGAGCACCGGGCTGCGCGTCGCAAAATGTTCGCCCGTATAACGGTCGCCGCGGTCGCTGGCGTCGGCGTGCACGGATGACGACATGAGGATCAGCAGCAGGCCGGCCAGTCGGAGGGGTCCGCGTACGCCGCCGGCGCCCCCGTCAAAGACCGCTGGCATGGCGCCACGCCTTTGCCATCAAGGCGTGGCCCGCCATGGACGGGTGTACGCCGTCGCCCGCCCAATAGGCGGGTGACGTCCCCTTCGCAATCGCCTTGTCGAACACCGACTGAAACGGCACCCAGGTCGCGCCGGCCGCATCGGCCACGCGCTTCGCGGCAGCGCGGCGCTCGTCCATTTCGGGAAACCAGTGATCGCCAACGGCACCGGTGCGCAGTGCGAACGGCTCGCAAACGACCATGGTCACGTCGGGCAACGCGCGTCGTGTCCGGGCGAGCAGCGCGCCGAAGCCCTCCTCGTAGTCCGCGACCGTACCGTCGTAGTCACCGTTCAACTTGTGCCAGATGTCGTTGACGCCGACCAGGATGCTCAGGACCTCCGGCTGCAGGTCGATGCAGTCCTTCTGCCAGCGCTCCGCGAGACTGGGCACGCGGTTGCCGCTGATGCCACGGTTGTAGATGCGCAGGTCCTGCGCCGCGTAGTCGCGCAGCAACGCGTGCGCGAGCAACATCGGGTAGCCGTGGCCGAGCGCATCGTAGCGATTCGCATCGCCTTCGGCGTCGCGGTTGCGTCCGGCGTCGGTGATCGAATCGCCCTGGAACAGGATCGTGGCGCCCGACCCGAGTTTCGGTGCCGGCGACGCGCCGGCGGCGCCGGCCGAGCCGAGTGCGAGCGCTGCCGCACCCGTCCGTAGCAGGTCGCGTCGCGTGATTGCCGCCGCCGGATCCTGTCCCATTCGAAGCCCCTCGTCAGTCGTCCCAGCGGCCATTGTCCGGACTCGCAGCAGTGCCGGCAACCCGGCCGGAATCCGCCTTGGCAGGGACCGTCCAACAGGGTATCTTGCAGGTCATAAGTGTGGAAAAAATCCTGCGCAAATCCATGAATTTCCTGTTGAAATCCGCTTTCTCCGGACGGGCGGCACGACGCGATGGCTGAGCCGCTCGAACTGGTGATCGTCGGCGGCGGCACAGCCGGCTGGATGACCGCGGCCGCGCTCGCCGGAACGACGAGTCCGACCGTGTGCCGCGTGACGCTCGTCGAGTCGGAAGCCATAGGCAGCGTCGGCGTCGGCGAAGCGACGCTGCCGCAGATGAAGGACTTCAACGACTACATCGGCGTCCTCGAAGCGGACATGATGCAGAAGACGAATGCCACCTTCAAACTCGGTATCGAGTTTCGCGACTGGGGCTACGAAGGCGCATCCTACATCCACCCGTTCGGCGCCTTCGGCAAGCGCATGGGCGGCGTCGATTTCCTGCACCAGTGGGTGCGCGCGCGGCAACAGGCGTCGGCTTCCCCGATCGAAGCGTATTCCTATGCCATCCAGGCCTGCCGGCAGGCGCGTTTCGAGTTCCCGGTCGAAGACGCGGAGCAGCTCAATTCGACCTACGCCTATGCCTATCACTTCGACGCCAGCCTGTACGCCCGTTACTTGCGCGAGTTCGCGGAGTCGCGCGGTGTACGGCGCGTGGAAGGGAAAATCGTCGACGTGGAACGGCAACCGGAAAGCGGACTCGTCGCTGCCGTGAAACTGGACTCCGGCGACCGGCTGGCCGGCGACTTTTTCGTCGACTGCTCCGGGTTTCGTTCGTTGTTGCTCGGCGAGACGCTCGGTGTTCCGTTCGAGGACTGGTCCCGGTGGCTCGTCTGCGACCGCGCCGTCGCCGTACCCTGCGAACGCACGGAGCCGCTGATTCCGTACACGCGATCCACCGTCAGGCCCGCCGGCTGGCAGTGGCGCATCCCGCTGCAACACCGCACCGGCAACGGCTACGTGTATTGCAGCGAGTACGCAAGCGACGACGAGGCCGCCGCGACGTTGCTCGGGGGACTCGACGCCCCGGCCACCGGCGAGCCGCGATTCCTGCGCTTCAAGGCCGGCCGCCGCAGCCGGTCGTGGGACGGCAACGTGATCGGCGTCGGCCTGTCGAGCGGGTTTCTCGAGCCGCTCGAGTCGACCAGCATCTACCTGATCCAGATCGCCATCATGACGATGCTGAAGCTGTTTCCGGGCCGGCAGCCGGACCCGGTCTTGATGGACGAGTTCAATCGTCTCGTGGACTACGAATACGATCGCGTGCGCGACTTCCTGATCCTTCACTATCACCTGAACTCGCGCGACGACGCCGAGCTCTGGCGCCATTGCCGGTCGATGGCAATCCCGGACAGCCTTCGTCAGAAGATGGACATGTTCCGGCGCCGCGGCTACATCGATGCCTACCGCTACGGGCTGTTCGCGCCGCCGAGCTGGATCGCGGTGTTCGTGGGGCAGGGGCTGGAGCCCGAGGGCTACGAGCCGTTTGCGGACAACCTCCCGATCGACAACGTCGTGCAGCGAATGCAGGAGCTGCAGCAGTCGATCGACCGTCGCGTGCAGCTCATGCCGGAGCACGGCCGCTTCATCGACGACTATTCCCCGGCGGCCGCGTGACGGCTCCGGTGCGCAAAGTCGTCGTCGTGGGCCGCGATGCGGACGCCTGGTTGTCGGCCCACGCGCTGCAGCGCAGCTTCGGCCGGCGCGACGACCCGGTCCAGGTCGAGCTCGTGGAGCTGCCGTCCCTGCTTCGGCCACAGGACGCTTACGTCACGTTGCCGACGCAGAAGGCGTTTCACAACCTGCTCGGCTTCGACGAGACTCGCTTGCTGCGCGCCTGTTCCGGCGTGTACGCGCTCGCGCAACGGTTCTCGAACTGGTCAGGATCCGAAGCACCGTTCCTGCACGCGTACGATACGCACGGCGTGTCACTAAGCCATATCGACTTCTTCCAGTACTGGGTCAAGGCGCGCGCGTCGGGACTCAACGTGCCGCTCGAGGAGTTCTCGCTCGGGGCCGTTGCCGCAAAACAGGGACGGTTTGTTGTCTTCAACGAAAGCACCGAGTCCTTCTCGCGCGCGACCTACGGTTATCACCTCGACGCCATTCGCTACGTCAAAGCCGTGGCCCGGACCGCCTTGGAATCCGGCCTCAGGCACACGGTCGGCGACGTGGCCGACGTGCATTGCAGCGACGGACGTATTCGCTCACTGCAGCTCGGGGACGGAACGATCGTCGAGGCGGACCTGTTCGTCGATGCCAGCGGCGCTGACGCAACGCTGATCCGGCATCTCGACCCCGGTGGCGTCGAGGACTGGTCACGCTGGCTGCCGTGCAACCGCATCATGGTTGCGTCGGGGCCGGCCCTGACGCCGATACCGGCGTTCAGCCAGGTGTCCGCGTTCCGCAGCGGCTGGGTTGGCCTGTTTCCGTTGATGAACCGGACGGCCATCGTTGCGGTCTACGACGGCGCGGCGGTCGACGACACGGAGATGCACGACACGTTGACCGTACTGACGGGCATGCGACTCGACGGCGACGTCGTAGCGTCGCCGTTCGCCGCCGGGGGGCGCGACCGGCACTGGATCGGCAACTGCGTGGCGCTCGGTGACGCCGCCGCTGCGCTGGAGCCGCTGGATGCCGTGCAGTTGCACCTGTTGCACACGGGGGTTTCCTACCTGGTGTCGCTGTTCCCCGTGGACCGTGACCAGATGCCGGAAGCCGGTATCTTCAACGACAAGATGCGGGCGCACGCCGTCGGCCTGCGCGACTTTCAGGTCAGCCACTACAAGCTGAACCGCCGGCACGACGAGCCGCTGTGGGACCGTGCACGTGACGCCGAGAGTCCAGCGACGCTGGCGCGCAAGCTCGGGCTGTTCTCCCGGCGCGGCGCCGTCGCCATGGACGAACACGAAACCTTCCAGGAAGAAAACTGGACCTCGATTTTCGTCGGCCACCGGCTGTTGCCGACGTCCTGGGACCCGCTCGTCGACGCGACGCCGGAGCAGGAACAGATCGCGAATTTCCAGAAGATCCTGGGTTTCATTGCCGACGAGGTTCGCGAGATGCCGTCGCTGCAGGCCCACATCGAATTGAACTCGCCGCAGGCGACTTCCGACTACGTTTTCTGAGAACCGTCATGAACGACAAGGCAATTCGCAAGGTGGTGATCGTCGGTGGAGGCACGGCCGGCTGGATGACGGCCGCGGCCCTGTCGAAAGTGCTGGGAACACACCATCACGACATCACGCTCGTCGAATCCGAGCAGATTGGCACCGTCGGCGTCGGCGAGGCGACGATCCCGATGATCCAGCTTTACAACAGCGTCCTCGGGCTCGATGAGGACGAGTTCGTTCGCGAAACGAATGCCACGTTCAAGCTCGGGATCGAGTTCGTCGACTGGCGCCGCGAAGGCCACCGCTACTTCCATCCATTCGGAATGTACGGCGTGGATATGGACGGGATAGGGTTCATGCACTACTGGCAGCGGTGGAACCGCGGCGGCGGCAGCCTGGACTACACGCATTTCAACGCGGAAACGGAAGCCGCGCGGGCGCGAAAATTCATGCGCACGCTGCCGGATGGCGGGCCGAAGACGATGCCGACCATCAACTATGCGTTCCAGTTCGACGCAAGCCTGTACGCGGCGTTTCTGCGACGTTATTCAGAGCGGCGCGGTGCGGTGCGCATCGAGGGTCGCATTACCGACGTCACGCAGGATCCGGACAACGGTGACGTCAAGTCCGTCACGCTCGAGTCCGGCCAGGTCATCGACGGCGACCTGTTCATCGACTGCTCCGGTTTTCGGGGCATACTCATCGAGCAGGTCTACAAGGCCGGTTACGACGACTGGTCTCACTGGCTGCCGGTCAACCGCGCGGTGGCTGTCCCGTGTGAACTGACGGACGACTGGCTGCCGTACACGCGGTCGACGGCCCGCGAGGCCGGCTGGCAGTGGCGCATCCCGCTGCAGCACCGAACCGGCAACGGCTACGTCTACAGCAGCGAATTCATCAGCGAAGACGAAGCGGCGACGAAGCTCCTCGAGCGCCTCGACGGTGCCCCGCTCGCCGAGCCGCGAACGCTCCGATTCGTGACCGGCCGGCGGCGAAAGTGCTGGATCAACAACTGCCTGGCGTTCGGGTTGTCGAGCGGGTTTCTCGAGCCGCTGGAGTCGACCAGCATTCACCTGATCCAGGTGGCCATCGCGAAGTTGCTCGCGATGTTCCCGAAGGAGGGCATCAGCGAGCGCCTGGTCGCCCGGTTCAACGATGAGATGGACTACGAGTACGACAACGTGAAGGACTTTCTCATCGCCCATTACAAGGTGACGGAGCGGGACGGGTCGCCGTTCTGGAATTACGTCCGAAACATGGCGATCCCGGATGCCCTGCAGGAAAGGCTCGACATCTTCCGGGTGCGCGGCGAGGTCATGGCGCGCCAGACGGAACTGTTCAAGGAAACGAGCTGGTATGCCGTGCTTGCCGGGCAGGGGCTGCGACCCGAATCGTATCACCCGGTCGCCGATGCGATTTCCGAGGACGAGTTGCGGCTACGACTGACGAAGATCCGGACGGGCGTTCAGAACCGGGTCAACGGAATGCCGGAACACAAGTCCTACGTTCACGCAAACTGCGCATCGCCGGCCGGGAAGTTCGGCTGAACCCGGGATGCTGAGACAAAAAAAACCGGCTGCGCGAACGCAGCCGGTTCGGGTCTGCCTGCAGGCGGCTAGTTGAAGTACCGGAAACTCAGCGTGAATCGCCGGTCGTTCTGGAACCAGGCGTTCGGCAACGTGAATCCGCCGTCCTCGTAGTTCCCCAGCTGCTGCTCGAGTTTCGTCTCGGAGTTCAACAGGTTGCTGCCGGAAAGGGCCAGCTCGATGTTGTCCGTGACGTTCCAGCGGATGGAGCCGTCCAACTGCCCGTAGTCGTCGTTCCAGATCGGGTAGGCGACGCAGCAGTCGATGGCCGTCACGAGGTACTCGGAGCGCCAGCTGTAGGCCAATCGCGCCGACCAGCGGCCTTTCTCGTACATGCCGATGACCGTGGCCGAGTTGTCCGACAGGCCTTCGAGCTTGTTGACGGAGACCTGGTCGGGCGCCTGGCCGGTGATATCCGTGCCGCTGCCGACTTCGGTGGTGCCGGTGTTCGTAATGCCCTTGTTGTCGATGTAGGTGTAGTTCGCCTGGATGCCAAGTCCGTCGAACGGTGCCGGTAGGAAGTCGAAGAAGCCCTGGTAGGCGATCTCGAAGCCGCGAATTTCCGCGCCGTCCCCGTTCAGCGGCCCATCGACCTCGGCAACCTGGGTGACGCCGTTGTTCGTCACCTCGCGGAAGAACTTGCCGAACTGGATGTAGTCCTCGAACTTCTTGTGGAAGACCGCCATGGTCAGTGAGCCTACATCGGCAAAGTAGTACTCCAGCGAGATGTCGTACTGGTTCGCGATGATCGGTTCGAGGTACGGGTTCTGCGCACCGCCGGAATAGCTGATGTCGGCGCCGACGATTTCCCCGGAGCCGTCCCTGATCCAGCGAGGATCGTTGGCATTGTCCTGACTGGGAATGCCTTCGCCGAGACCGAGGTAATTCTTCATGTTGCCGATGTCCGGCCGGGCCATGGCCTTGGACCAGGCGAAGCGCAACAGCCACTCGTCGTTGAACTCGAACTTGATGTTGAAGCTCGGTAGCCAGTGTTCGTGGTCGACGTCGACCTCGCTGAGCTGGCTGGCACCGTTCATGAAGTTGAAGTCTTCCTCCGAGATGTAGCAACCGGTGGTATTCGGTACCGCCGGCGGCGTCCCATCCGGCCGCGTGCCGTTCGGATAGCAGCCCAGGTTCTCGTACGCGCGCGGAAGCGGCGTATCGATGAATTCCGAACTGTCCGGATCCCCCGGGTCATAGTCCGGGTTTGGGTTGCGTTCGAAGAAGTACTCGTCACCCAGGAGCGGGAAGGCGATACCGCCCGTACTGCGGTTGTTCGTCTGCACGTAGCGCACGCCGACGTTGCCGGAGATCGGCACACCAAAGAGTTCCGCATCCGCGCCGCCGAAGTTGAGCTGCACATAGAACGCTTCGGTGATTTCGGTTACGTCGGAGACTTCGGACGGTGTGAAGCAGGTGCCCGGGACTTCGCCGGCTCGTGATCCACTGTTCGAGCAGATCGGGGTCCAGCCGCGCCCGAGCGATGCAAGCCCCAGCGGCCCAGCGCCCATGGAGTTCGCAAAGCCCTCCTGGTCCTGCAGGAAGTCCATGTTGGCGAAGACAAACGTCTGCGGGGAGAACAAGCCGCCGCCGTAGAAGTCGCTGTCGAAAGTACGAACTTCCGTGAGGTTGTCGGGATAACCAGTGAAGCCGGTGCCGGCCTCCGTGTCGGGACCGCGATCGAGGTTCCAGTGCACGTACTGGTTGCCGCCCGTCCAGTTATTGGACACGTTCTGCCAGTTGTAGCCGCTCCAGCGTACGTCCTGGTCACGGTCCGCGTAGCGCACGCCGACTTTCAGGGACTCGAGCCAGTCGGACTCCAGGTCGAACTCGAAGTCCGCGCGGACGGCGAGTTCGGTGCCGTCGCTGTCCTCGACATGGTCCATGATCGAACGGATGTAGTAGTTGTTCGGGTTGGCAAACCCGCCCGGCGACTGGTTGACGTTGATCGGGTCCATCAGCGCGACCTGCGGGTGTTCGCCGGTCAGGTCGATGTCGGCGACCGCGTAGGTCCAGAACGCGACCTCGATATCGTAGTTCTCGACTTCCGATTCAATGTACTGGACGTCGAAGTTCGCCCGCATCCGGTCGTTCGGTGCCCACTTCAGGTTCAGGCCGAGGTCGTGGGTGAAATTGCGGTTGTTGTTCGAACGCGTCGTGGCCGCCGTGTCGATGCCGCGCAACGTCGGATTACAGCCGTTCCAGCCGTAACAGGCATTCACCATGTTCTGCCCGGCCGCGTTTTGCGCGACCAGTCCGGCCTCGTCGTTGTTGTTGCCCCACCATCCGGTGCCGGTGGTTACGACGCCGGTCTGGAACAGGCCGCGATCATCGAACGTAAATGCCGGCGTGCCTTCGAGGGGGATCGGGATCGTGGAGTCGTTATTGTAGTTGTTGACGTCCTGACCCATGATTTCATAGAAGACGCTTTCCGAGAACGAGAGGTCGGCAGGCGACGTCTGTACGAGGTACTCCTCCCAGGCGTTGTCGTACTCCGACCGGTTGTACTGCGCCGAGAACAACCAGGTGTCGTCCGGGCTCGCGAACTGGAACGCCAGCGACGCGCCTTCACGGGTGCGGTCGTAGACATTATCGCGGTAGCTGACAATGGCCGGGATGTAGCGCAGCGTGTTCTCGCCATAGACATCGCGAAAACGGTTCATGCGGTAGAGCTGGATGCCTTCCGTACGCGTCTGCACCTCGGAATAGGCGACGTTCGCCAGCGCGCCGATCTCGGCACCGTTGCTGAGCTCCCAGCGGTTGCTCCAGAGGCCCGAACCTTCCGGGGTCACTTCCTCGGAAAGGTCGCCGTAGTTGGCGGCCAGCGACAAGGCGAGCGTATTGTCGTCCTGGTCGAACGGCAGGCGTGTCCGCATGTTGACCGTGCCGGAGATGCCGCCCTCGATCAGTTCCGCCATCTGGTTCTTGTAGGTGTCGACGCCGGACATCAGCTCCGGCGACACGTCGCCCCAGGACAGGCCGCGCGAGGAATTGGCGCTGAACGAATCACGACCGTTGAACTCGGTGCGCACCATGTTCAGGCCGCGCACGATGACGCCGGAGGGTTCGGCGGAGAAATGGGCCGTGTCGCTCGATGCCGCGAAGCGATTGACCGTGATGCCCGCGACGCGCTGCAGGGCTTCGGCCACCGACTTGTCGGGGAAGTCGCCGAGGTCCTCGGCGGTGATCGACTCGATGACGGTGTCCGCGTTGCGCTTCAGTGCCTGGGCACTTTGCAGGCTGGAGCGGATACCGGTCGCGACGATTTCCTCGATGGGTTCGTCGGTTTCCTCGGAGATGTCCTGGGCATAGGCCGTGCCGACGGACAGGGCACTGGCGATCGCGACGGCCAGCGCTGAGCGTTTACGGAGCTGGTCCGGTTCCTGATCGTTGCCAAGTTCCCCGGATGCGGATTTTTTCGACACCACTGTTCATACCCCCCTGCAGTGTTCAAAAGTCAACGTACGCGTTTCTTAAGCTATCGGATCTTCTCTTCTTTTTTTCGGCCTTCCGGATGGAATGAGCGGGCGTGTCGACGAGCGACAACGGAGGACATTTTGTTGGACTTGTCGCCTGCCGTTGCGTGCATTGCCGTTGAGATCCCCCCGGATACCGACGTCGGTGGTGGCGTGGTGATGACGCAACCGCCCTGGTGATGTTTGCGCTAACATACTACTCCCGGGATTCGAGCCGCGTCAAACGTTTTACAGGGCATGGCTATCGCTGCATCCTTCGGCGGCTGGCGGATCGACGTCGTTGTCGCTTTTTTACATCGATCGGGCCGCGAGAATTCCGGGTGCGTGTGAGATGCCGATCAGGTTCCATTGATGCAAAACGTTAGGGAAATCGAGAACATCACCGCCGAACGCTTCGCGTCGGACGTCGTCGGGCAGAGTCGACCAGCGGTCTTCCGGGGGTTCCTTCGCGACTGGCCGATTGTCCAGGCCGGGCTCGCCTCCGACGAAGAATTTTGTCGATATATCAGTCGCTTCGATCGAGGTTACGGCATCAATACGGCGTTCGGCGCACCGTCCATAGCCGGACGCTTCTTCTACAACGACGATCTGAGCGGCCTGAACTGCCGGCTGAGCGAATCGAAGCTGGCGCAGTCCCTCGACTACCTTCTCGCGCACCGGGACGACGCGGCGCCGCCCGCACTTTCGATCCAGTCCGTCGTGATCAGCCGCTACCTGCCGGGTCTCGAGGCCGAGAACCGCTTGCCGCCGGGAATGATTCCGCAGGGCATCGAACCCCGCCTGTGGATGGGTAACCGGGGGACGGTGGCCGCTCACTACGATCCGTCGGAGAACCTGGCCTGCGCGGTGGCAGGGCGACGCCGATTCACGCTGTTCCCGCCCGAACAGGTCGGCAACCTGTATATCGGCCCGTTCGAACTGACCCCGGCCGGTGCGGTCATCAGTATGGTCGATTTTGACCATGTCGATCGAGAGCGGTACCCCCGTTTCCAGGAGGCCGAGACGGCCGCACAGGTCGCGGACCTCGAGCCCGGGGATGCCATCTACATTCCGTACCTCTGGTGGCACCACGTGCGATCGCTGAACCCGGTGAACGGCCTCGTCAACTTCTGGTGGTCGCGCGTGCCGGAACGCTGCGGGGACCCCCGGAACGTGCTGATGCACGCGATTGCCGCGATTCGCCATTTGCCGCCGGAATACCGCGCGGCATGGCGGGCGATGTTCGACCATTATGTCTTCGATCCCGCGCAAAATGCCGGCCAACACTTGCCACCCGACCGGCGCGGCATACTGGGGGAGCCGGACAAGGACGCCATCACCCGATTCCGGATGGGGCTCTCGCGCGCGCTGAGCCGCATCCGGGACTGATCGGCCGGCTGGTCCCGTTCACCATTCTTGCCAACCCGACGAGGTACCGCGCTCGAACATGTCCGGCAAACAGGAAATCATCCGCCGATTCATCGACGAAGGCATCGCGAAACAACGGGCCGGCGATTTCGGCGGCTCGCTCGCGGTATTCAACAAGGTACTGAACATCGCGCCCGACTCCGAGGAGCTGCGCTTTCTGATCGCGGAGTCGTTGATCCGTGTCGAATGCAATGGACTGGCAGTGAACGTCCTCCAGAACCTGGTTCGGGACCATCCCGGCAACAGCCGGGCCTGGTGCAATCTCGGTGTGGCCTACGCAAAGGAGGGTTTCGTCGAGTCGGCGGAGTCCGCGTGGAAACGCGCCATCGATGGGGAGGGGGACAGCGAACAGGTTTGCGGAAACCTCGCCGGACTTTTCGCGGATTCCGGAGATCCGGGCAAAGCGATCGAGTGGAGCAACCGTGCGCTCGAGTGCAATCCGGCGTCCGTGCAGGCGCGCTGGCACAAAGCCCTGGCGCAACTGGCGCTGCACGACTTCGAGCGCGGCTGGGCGGACTACGAAGTCCGAAAGCGCATGCCGTCCTGGAACCCGCGTAACCGGGTACCTGCCGCCGAGTGGTCGGGGGAAGCGTTACCCGAGGGCGGTCGCCTTTACGTTCACGGTGAGCAGGGGGTTGGCGACGAGATCATGTTTCTCGCCCTGCTGCCGAATGTCATCGAGCGCCTCGGCGATGCGGCGGTCACTGTCGAAGTCAGCCGCAAGGTGGCGCCCGTCGTCCGGCACAACTGGCCGGGACTCGAGGTGATCACGGGTGAAAGCGAGGCGACGCGTACGGTCACGCACAAAGTGGCTCTCGGTTCGCTGCCCGGGATCTTCTGGCGGTCGCGCAGCCGGATCTCCGGGCAGCCTTACCTGAAGCCGGATCCTGAATTGTCGTCGCACTATGCGCAGCAGCTTGCGGCATTGGGACCGCGCCCCTGGGTCGCACTGGCCTGGTTTGGCGGCATGAAGGCGACGAATCTGCTCGGGCGGTCCGTGTCGGTGGAAACGTTTGCGCCCCTGCGCGACGTGTTCACGTGCGTCTCGGGGCAGTATGAAGACGTTCAGCCTGTTGGTGCGGTGCTGGCGCAGAAACGGCAAAGCGCGGGGCTGCCGATACTGGATATCGATTCGGCCGGCGCCAACCTGCTCGCGCAGGCGTCGTTGTTTGCCTGCTGTGATGCGGTGGTCACCGTGCCTCAGACGGCCCTGCACGTCGCCGGATCCATCGGCACGCCGTGCTACGTGCTGCTGCCCGATGCGCCCGACTGGCGTCTGGGCACCGGAGCCGCCGATGTTCCCTACTATCGGTCCGTGCGGCTCGTGCGCAAAGGTGCGGAGGAGTCCTGGGGGAGCACGCTGGCGGACGTCGCGGCTGACATCGCTTCGTAGGTTTTGCATCGACATGCCGTACGCGAGTACCGTTTCCTGACGATCGCAAGCCTCGCCTCCCGGTAGAACAGGAAAAAAGACCATGCACCGCAGAGAGTTCATCAGGTCGTCCGCGGCCGTAGTCGGCGCCTCCCTGGGCGCCGCGGGGATCGGGGCACCGGTCTCGGCCAATGACCGACTGCAGCTCGGCGTGATTGGCTGCAACGGCATGGGCTGGTCGAACACCGAATCGCTGCTCAAGATCCCCGGCGTCGACGTCGCCGCGATCTGCGACGTGGACCGGTCCGTCGTCGACCGGCGAATGGCCGATTACGGCAAACGCCGCGACAACAAGCCGGCCACGTTCACCGATTACCGGGAACTGCTCGCGCGCGATGACGTCGATGCCGTGATCATCGGCACGCCTGATCACTGGCATTGCCGGCAGATGATCGACGCCGTGCGCGCCGGCAGGGACGTCTACGTCGAAAAGCCGGTGGCGAACACGATCGAGGAGTGCCGGCTCATGGTCGAGGCGGCCCGCGAAACGGGCAGGGCGGTCCAGACCGGGCAGTGGCAGCGCAGTGGGCCGCACTACCAGAAGGCGCGCGACATTGTGCAGTCCGGCGTGCTCGGCAAGATCCGGCTCGTCCGCACCTGGGCCTACCAGGGCTGGATGCAGCCGGTGCCGGTCGTCCCGGACTCGCCGGTGCCGGACGGCGTCGACTACGGCATGTGGCTTGGCCCGGCGCCGTCGCGGCCGTTCAACCGCAATCGCTTTCACTTCTCGTTCCGCTGGTTCTGGGACTACGCGGGCGGGCTGATGACGGACTGGGGCGTGCACGAGATCGATATCGCGCTGTGGGTGATGGGCGCGGAAGCCCCGGTTTCCGTCATGGCCTCCGGCGGCAAGCTGGCGTGGCCGGACGACGCGTCGGAAACGCCGGACACGCTGCAGGCCGTCTACCAGTACCCGGAGTTCTCGATGATCTGGGAGCACGCGACCGGCATCGATCTCGGCCCCTACCGGATGCCCGAGGGCATCGCGTTCGTCGGCAACAACGGCACGCTGGTCGTCAGCCGCGGCGGCTTCAGCGTGTACCCGGAGCGTGAGTTCGTCGGCTGGGGCAAGGAGGGGCCGCTGAAGATGGAGGAAATCCCCGCTGAGAACCCTGGCGGATCGAACACCCTGGACCTGCACACGCGGAATTTCGTCGACGCCGTGCGCGCCGGCGACCCCGGCATGCTGAACACGCCAATCGAGTCCGGGGCGATCGCCGCCATCAACGCGCAGATGGGCAACATCGCGTACCGCACGGGCGGCCGGCTTGAGTGGGACGCGGAAGCGGGTCGTTTCCGGGACAGCGCGGCCGCGAACCGGTTGCTGCGCGCCGAGTACCACAACGGCTGGAAGTTGTAGCCAATAAAAGAGCCCCGGCCTCGCAGCCGGGGCTTCTAAAGCTTTCTCAGGTCAGAACTTGACCTGTATACCGGCGAAGGCGTTCCACGAGTAGATCTCGTTCTCCGCCAGGCGGCCGCTTTCCCTGCCGCTGAACATACGCAACGGTGCGTCGTTGAGGTTCATGAACTCGATATACGCGTTCAGGTTGTCTGTGAACTGGTAACTCGCCTTCAGGTCGAGCTGGCCGCGGTCATCGAAGTACAGGTCCTGACTGGCGTCATCGCCAATGCCGTCGAGGTAGGTGCTGTAGTACGTGTAGGCGATGCGTGCCTCGAAGCCCGCCCACTCGTAGAACAGCGCGGCGTTTCCGATGTGCTCGGACTGCAGGAAGAACGGCAGTTTTTCGTCGCGGCCGAATACCGTCGCTTCACTGTCGGTGTACGTGTAGTTCAGCGAAACACCGAGCCCGCTGAAGGCCGACGGCAGCCCGATGAACTGCTGCTGGTAGTTGAACTCGATGCCGAAAATGCTGCCCTCCTCGGCATTGTCCGTCGTTTCGACAACGAGTTCGCTGAAGAAGCGTCCCTCGAAGGTCTCGTCCTCGAACTCGGTGATGCGCGTGAAGATCGGATCCTCGATGTCCTTGTAGAAAACGCCGGCAGCGAGAATGCCGCCCGTCTCCAGGTACCACTCGATGGCGAGGTCGAAGTTCATCGATTCGAGCGGCACGAGGTTCGGATTGCCGGCCTCGATTTCGCCCTCAAAGACGCCCGGGTCGTCCTCGTCGACCTCGAACAGGCGGAACGGTGCGAGGACTTCGTAGGACGGGCGGCCAACCGTGTTCGTCCACGCAGCACGGAACAGCAGGTTGTCCTGAAGCGCCCAGCGCAGGTGCAGGCTGGGCAGCCAGTGCGTGTAGTCGTCGCTGCCCGATACGGGCACCGGCGCTTCCGGGTCGCCGTCGACAAACACGACGTCGTAGGCCGAGAAACTCGAGTCTGTCTGTTCGACGCGGACGCCGGCGATCATCGTCGCATTGCCGACGTCGAACTCGCCCATGACATAGGCGGCGTCGACGCGCTCGTTTACTTCGAAGTCGACGCCGTAGGACTCGGCGACCGTGTCGGCGTCGTTCACTTCGAAGCCGGCCGAGTTGGCGTCATAGAACCCGTCCAGCGCCGGGAACACCATGCGCGGTCCGAAATCGTAGTAGGGCCGGACGCTGTCGTAGAAATCCGCCTTGCCCGGCTCTGTGAAGCCGACCAGGGTGAGGTCATCCGCGTAGCCGTCGTACACGGTCATGTCCTGGTCGGAGGATTTTTCGCGGTCCGTGCTCTTGACGCCGAACTTCAGCAAGGTCGGCGTACTGCCGAAATTGAGCTCCCGTTCGAAGTCGAGTTCAAAGGACGTGATGTCCTCGACGATGATCTGGCCACCGCGCAGGTACTCGCTGAACTCGAAATTGCCGGGGTCGTTGAACGCGGCCGGGTCGGACGCATCGACGTGCCAGAATTCATCCGACGTGTCGTAGGTCATCGGCTGCACTTCGCTGAGCTCGAACACCCATTCGCGGTCGCGGGGCGTGTCCTGCTCGGCTTCACCGATCGTCGCCTGGGCGTCGATGCCCCAGGCACCGACGAAGAACTCGCCACCGATCGTGTGCGTGCGAATTCGCTGCTTCTCGAGCCGGTCCGAGATCAGCCGCTCGCCTTCACCCTCGGTGAACGTGCCTGACGTTGCGGTCTGGTTCTCGAGGTCGCCCTCGCGGTACGCCCAGATCGTCTCGGCCTGGATCTCCGTATCCTGGTAGTCGTTGAACAGGTTGCGGAAATACAGCTTGGCCTCGTCGCTCGGTTGCCACTCGAGGTTCGCGACGAGTCCGGCGCGCTCGCGCGTGATCTTATAGTCGCGGAGCACCTGCTCGTCGGGAATGAGGTAGTCGCCTTCCTCTTCCCACGGGTCGCCGCCCTGCAGGTTTTCCGTGTCGTACTGGCGGTCGGTGTAGCTCGCCGACAGCACGATGCCCCATTCTTCGTTCGGTCCGAACACCTGGCCCCAGCCGGCAGCAAGGCCCGTGGGGTGTTCGCCGTTCAGGTCGTAGTAGCCGTAGTCTGCGGACGCCGAAAAGAAGAAGCCTTCCGGGTCGTCGAACGCGCTTGGTGTCACGATATTGATGGCGCCGCCCACGGAGTTGCCGTCCATGTCGGGAGTAACGGCCTTCACAACTTCGACACGCGAAAGGACTTCGGACGGAATCGTATCGAGCGCGATGCTCCGGTTGTCTTCCGGAGACCCGATCACCTGGTTGTCGACCGTCACGTTCGTGTAGTTCGAATCCACGCCGCGAATAGTGACGTAGCGGCCTTCGCCCTGGTCGACGGTCGAGGTGACACCGGTCACGCGGCGCAAGGCTTCTGCGATGTTCTGGTCCGGCAATTTGCCGGCGTCGTCCGCCGTGATGGCCTCCTTGATCATCGCCGACATGCGCTTGTCCTGCAGCGCGTTAGCCTGCGCTGCCCGATAGCCGGTGACCACGACTTCCTCGGTGATGCTGACAGCGGTCAACTGGAAGTCGAGCGTCGCGCTGGCGCCAGGGCTGACCGTAACCGTCTGTTCCAGCGGCTCGTAGCCGACGGAACTGACCACGATCGTGTAGTCACCCGGCGAGAGGTTGCTGATCGTATAGGACCCGTTAGCCCCGGCAGCGACCGACCGATTGCTGTCGGCAACCGTCACTTCGGCGAACGCCAATGGTCGGGACGTTTTCGCATCAGTGATTTCGCCGCGTACCGCGACTTGCGCCATGGCGGCGTGCGACGAGATCAAGAGTATTGCGGCCAGGAAGGCCCGTATGAGTTTCGAACTACCGGCGTGCATGGTTTTCCCCTCGGCAAAGCGCCTCAGACAAGCGAGGTCGGCAGCCTAAAGGGACCGTATTACCTTCCTGTTACAGTGCGACCGCGCAGTGCGTGGTCGCCGTGGCCCCCCGACCCGGCAAGTCCGGACATGGATCAAATGTTCCGGTCCTGGTGGAGTATAGAATAAATATTCTGTACCATGCAAACCTGAAATACCTGTTTCAGCCAAAGGCCCCGAGAACCCGTTTTCCCCGGCGATTTCGGCAGGACCGGCGATGGAATACATATTCGAGGGCTGGAACGTTTGTTGCACGATCGATAGCATCGACCCGCAAACCATCAGGAACCAAGGAGAAGCGACGTGCGTGCCCCACGGGACATTCGAGAACTGCGCGAGGCCATCGTCGAACGGCACGATGACCTGAGTCCGCGCCTGCGGCAGGTGGCCGCGTACGTGCTGGACCACCCGAACGACATGGGGCTGGAGACGCTCGCGGTCATCGCCGATCGCTGCGGCGTCCAGGCGTCCACGATCGTGCGATTCGCCAAGGCGTTCGGTTACGAGGGCGCAAGCCAGATGCAGCGCCTGTTTCGCGACGAGCTGATCAGTTCGACACCCAGCCCGAGCTACGCGGAACGCGTCCGCCAGTTCAGCGAACGATCCGGCGACGGGCGGGCGCTCACGCCGCACGAACTGCTGCAGGAATTCTCCGAGAGCAACATCATCGCGCTGGAGCACCTGAAAGAGACGACCGACGCCAAGGACCTGGAGCGCGCCGTCGACCTGATGGTGCGTGCGAAGAACGTCTATCTGGTCGGGCTGCGCCGCTCGTTTCCCGTTGCCGCGTACCTTGCCTACGCGCTGCGGCACATCGACAAGCCGGCGCACCTGATCGATGGCCTTGCCGGGATGCTGACCGAGCAGAGTTCGATGTTGTCGAAGGACGACTTGCTGTTCGCGATCAGTTTCCGTCCCTACGCCAAGGAGACGGCCGAGATCGTCGACCGAGCGCGCGAGGTCGGCGCCGCCGTCGTGTCGATCAGCGACAGCCAGCTCAGCCCGGTGTCACGCGAGGCGGATATCTCGTTCGACATCAAGGACGCGGAGGTACGACAGTTCCGGTCCCTGACCGCGTCACTGTGCCTCGCGCAGACGCTGGTCATCGCTTATGCACATCGCCTGGAGGACAAGCATTGAGTATCGATATCGCCGTCATCGGCGCGGGGCGCATCGGACAGATCCATGCGCGCAACATTGCCCGGCACGCCGATGCCCGGGTTCGTTATGTCGTCGACGTGAACGCCGATGCGGCGGCACAACTCGCCGAGGCCTGCGGCGCGTCCGTGACCGATGAGAAGACAGCCCTGACGGATCCCGAAGTCCGCGGCGTGGTGATTGCAAGTTCGACCGACACGCACCTGCCGCTGATCATCGCCTGCGCCGACAACGGAAAGTCGATCTTCTGCGAGAAGCCGCTGGACCTGGACACGTCGCGCGCCGAACGCTGCCAGGCCGTGGCCGCGGACGCCGGGGTGGAGCTGTTCGTCGGTTTCAATCGCCGCTTCGACCCGTCGTTCCGGCGGATCCGGGATGCCGTGGCGGCCGGGCAGGTCGGTCAGCTGGAAATGGTCACGGTAACGAGTCGCGATCCGGCGCCGCCGCCACTCGAATACCTGCGTCGCTCCGGCGGACTGTTTCGCGACATGATGATTCATGATTTCGACATGGTGTGCTGGCTCACGGGGAGCGAACCGAAATCGGTGTTCGCGACCGGTGCGGCCCGCGTCAGCCAGGACGTGGTAGACGCGGGCGACGTGGACACGGCGGCCGTCGTCGTCGAGATGCACAACGGCGTCTATTGCCAGATCAGCAACAGCCGCCGTTGCGCCTACGGCTACGACCAGCGCATCGAAGCGTTCGGAGCTACCGGCATGCTGCGGGCCGGGAACGCGACTGAAACGCTCGTCGAGTCCGCAAGCGCGGACGGCTTCCGCACCGAGCCCGCGCTGCCGTTCTTCCTGGAGCGCTACGAGGCCGCTTACCGGCACGAAACGGACGACTTCGTGCGCGCGCTGACGGGGCAGCCGCATGCGCTTCCGGTGGCGCGGGACGGCGTGCGCGCGCTGCAACTGGCCGACGCGGCCGAGGTCAGTCTTCGCGAAGGCCGCGCCGTGTCCGTTGCGCAATGAAACCTGTGTTCTATTTACGTTCTATTTGAAATATTCATTTCATCCGGGTATCTTTCGGTTGTGCGGGGCGCGCTGCGGCGGTCCCGTTCCTCGATAACACACGGCAGGTAACGAAAATGTCGCAACAGGGCTTCGGCCTGATCGGCACCGGGTTCATGGGCAGGGCGCACGCGATCGCGTTGGGGAGCGTCGCGCGCGTGTTCGACGACGTGACGGCGCCGCGCTGCGTCGCCGTGGCGGACCAGGACGCCACGCGTGCGGCCGGGGTCGCGGAGCACCTCGGCTTCGAACGCGGCGTCGCGGACTGGCGCGAGGTGCTCGATGACCCGGCCGTGGACGTCGTCGACATCTGCACGCCGAACTACCTGCACGCCGAAATGGCGCTGGCCGCGATTCGCGCCGGAAAACATGTCTACTGCGAGAAGCCATTGGCGCTCGACGTCGACGAAGCGCAGCAGCTGGCCACTGCGGCAGCCGAGGCGGGCGTCGTGCACGCGGTGGGCCTCAACTACACCACGAACCCGATGCTGGTCGTGGCCCGCGACATGATCGCCGCCGGCGAGATCGGCGAACCCCTGTCGTTCTCCGGACGCTACCTGGAGGACTACATGACCAGTGCGGAGGTGCCGTTCAGCTGGCGTTGCGAACGGCGCCTGGCCGGCTCCGGCGCACTCGGCGACCTCGGTTCGCACCTGATCAACCTGCTGCATTTCCTGCTCGGGCGGCCACAGCGACTGGTCGCAAACCTGAACACACTCGTAACCGAAAGGACCGACCCGGCGACGGGCGCGCGCCGAAAAGTGGAAAACGAGGACATCGCCAGCGCACTGATCGAACTCGAGTCCGGCATCCCGGCGACGTTCGAGATCAGTCGCATCGCAACGGGCTACAAGTGCGGCCTCACGTTCGAGGTGGCCGGCACACGGGGTGCGATCGGCTACGACCAGGAACGGATGAACGAACTGCGCGTCTACGACGTTGGCGCCGCGGACGGCCGCCGAGGCTTCCGCACGATACTCGCCGGGCCGGAGCACGGCGACTATGGGCGTTTCTGCCCGGCGCCGGGACACGGCCTCGGCATCAACGACCTGAAGGTCATCGAGATCCGCCGACTGCTGCAGGCGATCGAACACGGCGCGCCGTTCTGGCCGGACTTTCACGAGGGCCTTGCCGTGCAGCGCGTGATGGCGGCCATGGAAGCGTCGGCGAAAGCCGGCGAATGGGTCTCACTGGACTGGCGCAGTTAACGCCGGACAACGGATACCGACAATGAGCAACGAGAATCACATTCCCTGGACAGACGAGAATCGGCGGACGGGCACGCACCGCATCGCGCAGTACGCCGGCATGGAGGTGGCAACCGTGCGCCTCGAAGCCGGCGATACGATCAGCCTGCGACCCGAATCGGAAACCGCCTGGCTCCTGATGTCGGGCGCCGTCAGCGGCTCGGCAGGTGAACTCCCGTTCGCGTTCGAGCGCCGATCACTGTTCGACGAGTCCGCGAGCTGCGTGCACGTTGCGGCGAACACGCCGGTCGAGATTCGCGCACTCGCAGACAGCGAACTCACGTCCTACAGCTGCCCGAACACCCGGTCCTTCGACGCACGCGTGTTCCGGCCCGATGACGTGCCGAACGAACACCGCGGCGCGGGGCAGGTGGCCGGTCGCTGCCTGCGTTTCGTGCGCACGATCTTCGACGGCAGCACGTCACCGGACGAAGCCGAGCTCGTGCTCGGTGAAGTCGTGACCTTGCCCGGCGGCTGGTCCAGCTACCCGCCGCACCATCATCCGCAGCCGGAGATCTATCATTACCGCTTCACCGAGCCCCAGGGCTACGGTCATGCCGAACTCGGGGATACCGTGCTCAAGGTGCGTGACGGCGATACGGTGTGCATTCCGCCGGGCGACGACCACGCGCAGTGCGCCGCGCCGGGCTACGGGATGTACTACTCGTGGGTGATCCGGCACCTGCCGGAACAGCCGTACACGGTGCCCGATTTCACCGAGGAGCACACGTGGACGATGGACAGTGACGCGCGTTTCTGGTGGCCGGGCGGCATCGACCGTGGCTGAGCGCGACGTCGACGTCATCTGCCTCGGGCGCGCGGCCGTGGACCTCTACGGCCAGCAGGTCGGCGGCCGCCTCGAAGACATGCAGACCTTTGCGAAGTACCTCGGCGGGTCGTCGGGCAACCTCGCGTCGGGGCTGGCACGCCTCGGTGCCAGGAGCGCGATGCTGACGCGCGTCGGGGACGAGCAGATGGGGCGCTTCGTGCGCGAGGAACTCGCACGTCTCGGCGTGGACGTCAGCCACGTGCGCACCGACCCGGACCGGCTGACCGCGCTCGTGATCCTGGGCATCGGCGCCGGCGACGACCTGCCGCACATTTTCTACCGCGAACGCTGCGCCGACATGGGCGTCGTCGAGGACGACGTCGACGAGGCATTCATCGCGTCGGCGCGGATGCTCGCGATTACCGGCACGCACACCTCGACTGAATCAACGCTGGCGGCCGTGCGCCGCGCATTCGCGTTCGCGAAAGCCAACGGCACGAAAGTGCTGCTCGACATCGACTACCGGCCCGTGCTGTGGGGCAAGACGAACCCCGGTGATGGCGCGAACCGCTACGCGGAATCCCGGGAGGCAACGGCGACGCTGCAGTCGCTGCTGCCGGATTGCGATATCGTCGTCGGGACCGAAGAAGAGTTCGCCATCGCGGGCGGCAGCGAAGACGTGCTCGAGGCCATGCGCCGCGTACGTGCGTTGACGGGTGGCGCGCTCGTGCTGAAGCGCGGCGCGCAGGGGTGCACGGTCTTCGAGTCGGGCGACATCGACAGCCTCGACGACGGCGTGATCATCCCGGGATTCCCGGTCGAAGTCTTCAATACCGTGGGCGCCGGCGACGCGTTCCTGTCGGGCTTCCTGTCGGCCTGGCTGGACGGCGCATCGTGGGACGCGTGCGGCCGCCTCGGCAACGCCTGCGGCGCACTGGTGGTCGCGCGGCACGGCTGTACGCCCGCCATGCCGAGCCGCGTCGAGGTGGACCGCTTCCTCGACATGCGGCCGACGCCGTTCCAGCCGCGGCTGAACGATGAACTCTCGCACCTGCACCGGGTGACGACCTGGCACGACGATCCGCGTCCGCTGTGCGTGCTGGCGTTCGATCACCGCAGCCAGTTCGAGGAACTCGTCGGGCAGCACGGCCGGACGATGGACGACATCGGCCGTTTCAAGCGCCTCGTCGCGGACGTCCTGCTCGACGTCGCGGACACCCGCGATGACGGTGTTCGGCTCGGCGCCATCGTCGATCACCGTTACGGCAACGACGCGCTGAACCGCCTCGCGAACAGCGGGCTGTGGACCGCGAGCCCCGTGGAGACGCCGGGGTCGAGGCCGCTGGCGCTCGAGTTCGACCCGGCCGCGGGCGCGAAAGTGTCGACCTGGCCGGCGGCGCAGATCGTCAAGTGCCTCGTGTTCTATCATCCGGACGATCCCGCCGAGTTGCGGCATCGCCAGGAGGAGCGGGTACGCGAGTTGTATGCCGACATGGTGCACCAGGAGCGGCGACTGCTGCTCGAGATCATTTGCCCGGAACGCGAGGGCGCGTTGCCGGACGCAGTCGTGCGTTCGATGCGCCGCTTCTACAATCTCGGTGTCCGGCCCGACTGGTGGAAGCTGCCGTCGCAATCTGCCGCGACCTGGTCGCGCATCGCCGATGTGATCGAGCGGAACGACCCGCACTGCAAGGGCGTCGTGATACTCGGACTCGGCGAGGCGATCGACACGCTGCGTGACGGGCTCGCGGTTGCAGCGCCGTTCGGCATCTGCCGCGGCTTCGCGGTCGGGCGCAGCATCTTCGCCGATGCCGCGGAACAATGGTTCGCCGGCACGATGGACGACGCGGCCGCGAGCGCCGATATCCGGCAGCGGTATTGCGCCATGATCGACCTCTGGTGCGACGCCGCGGCGACGGCCGCCTGATCGGAGTAACGACACGATGAGCACGACAGTCCGCCTGACGATGGCACAGGCGCTGATTCGCTACCTCGCCGCGCAGAAGACGGTGCTGGACGGCGAGGCACAGCCGCTGTTTGCCGGCATGTTCGCGATCTTCGGCCACGGCAACGTCGCCGGCGTCGGTGAAGCGCTGGCGACCGCCGAGCCGCCGATTCCCGTTTACCGCGCGCACAATGAGCAGGCGATGGCTCACGCGGCGATTGCCTATGCCAAGGCGAAGTGCCGCCGCCAGATGATGGCGTGCACGACGTCGATCGGACCGGGCGCCACGAACATGGTGACCGCGGCTGCGCTCGCGCACGTGAACCGGCTGCCGGTACTGCTGCTGCCGGGCGACGTCTTCGCGAGCCGCCGGCCCGACCCGGTGCTGCAGCAGGTCGAGGATTTCGGCGACCCGACCGTGACGGCGAACGACGTGTTCCGACCGGTGTCGCGCTTCTGGGACCGGATTACGCGGCCGGAACAACTGCTCACGTCGCTGCCACAGGCCCTGTCGGTGCTGGTCGATCCGGCGGACTGCGGGCCGGTGGTCCTCGCGCTTCCGCAGGACGTGCAGGCCGAGGCCTGGGATTACCCCGTCTCGTTCTTCGACGAACGCGTGCATACGGTGCGGCGGCCGCCGCCGGACCGCGACGCCATCGCCGAACTCGCGGCGATCCTCGACGCGGCGAAGCGGCCGCTGATCGTCGTCGGTGGCGGCGTTCACTATGCGGGCGCGCAGGACGCGCTGTCGGCCTTCTCGCGGCGCAACGGCATCCCGGTCGCGGAAACGCAGGCGGGTAAGGGCGCGCTGCCGTGGGATCACCCGTTCAACGTCGGTGCGATCGGTGTGACCGGCGCGTCGTCGGCCAACCGCGCGGCCGCAGAAGCCGACGTCATCGTCGCCATTGGCACGCGGCTGCAGGATTTCACGACCGCGTCGAACACGTTGTTCAACCGGGACGCGAAACTCGCGTCGATCAATACCGCGCGGCTGGACACGATCAAGTTCGGCGCACTCGCGGTGCAGGCGGATGCGGCGGTGGCGCTCGAAGAACTCGCGCGCCTGTGCCAGGCACCGGAGGTATCGGCCGAATGGCAGTCCGCGAACTCGGACGCCATCACCGAATGGCGCAAGTCGGTCGATGCCGTCACGGCCCCGGCCGGGAGCGGCTTGCCCAGCGACGCGCAGGTGCTCGGTGCGGTCAACCGCGTGGCGACGGAGGCCACGACGGTCGTGTGCGCCGCGGGCGGACTGCCGGGTGAGTTGCACAAGTTATGGCGCGCGAGCGGGCCAGGCGCGTACCACGTCGAGTACGGCTACTCGTGCATGGGTTACGAGATCGCCGGCGGACTCGGCGTGAAGATGGCGGAACCCGAACGCGAGGTCGTGGTGCTGGTCGGCGACGGCAGCTACCTGATGATGAATTCGGAGATCGCCACCTCCGTGATGCTCGGTCACAAGCTGACGATCGTCGTCCTCGACAACCGCGGGTTCGGCTGCATCGAGCGACTGCAGGCGTCGTGCGGCGGCGAGTCGTTCAACAACTTGCTGTCTACGGAGCCGGCCGCCCCGGACGTCGATTTCGTCTGCCATGCGGCTTCGCTGGGCGCGCTGGCGAGGAAGGTTCGGAACGTCGAGGAACTCGCGCACGCGGTCGTGGATGCCCGCGAGGCGGAACGTACGTCGGTCATCGTCATCGACACGACACACCAGGCGTCGACGGCGGCGGGCGGTGCGTGGTGGGATGTGCCGGTCGCCGAGGTCTCGACCCGCCCGGCCGTGCGCGATGCATACGCCAGTTACCGAAAGGTGCGTGACGAATGAGCCTCCGAATCGGCATTAACCCGCTGACGTGGACGAACGACGATCTGCCCGCGCTCGGCGACGACATTCCGCTCGACACCTGCCTCCGCGAGGCGAAAGCGGCGGGCTACGACGGCGTCGAGCTCGGGCGCAAGTTTCCGCGCGATGCCACGGTGCTCGGGCCGATACTCGCGGAGCACGGCCTCGCACTGGTGTCGGGCTGGTACAGCCTGCGCCTGCTGGAGCGCGACGTCGAGGCAGAGCTCGCGGCCATGCAGCCGCACTTCGACCTGCTAAGCGCACTCGGTTGCGACGTGATGGTATGTGCGGAAGTCAGCCGCTGCACGCACGGTGACCAGCGAGCTCGCCTGAGCGCCCGGCCACGGATGTCGGCTGTCGACTTCGATCGCTTCGCAACGCGCATCGACGAGCTGGCGAAGCGAATGCAGGAACGCGGCATGCGCCTTGCGTACCACCATCACATGGGTACCGTGATCCAGTCGCAGGGTGAAGTGGACGACCTGATGCGGCGGACCTCGCCGGCCGTGGGGCTGTTGCTCGATACCGGGCACCTGACGTTCGCCGGCGGCGACCCGCTGGCGGTCGCGCGTGTACACGCGGACCGCATCGCGCACGTGCACTGCAAGGACGTGCGCGGTGACGTGCTCGCACGCGTAAGGAACGCCGACACCAGCTTTCTCGAAGCCGTGCTGCAGGGCGTGTTCACGGTGCCCGGCGACGGCGCGGTCGACTACCCGCCGGTCTTCGACGTGCTGCGCGCCGCCGGCTACGACGGCTGGGTGGTGGTGGAGGCGGAGCAGGACCCGTCCATCGCGGACCCGGTGACGTACGCGTCGCTCGGCCACCGGAACCTGAGCAAGCTCGCCGCCGGATTCTGATCCTCAGTCCGCGGCCGCGCGGCCGCCCGGCAGGACCAGCGTTGCGCACAGCCCGCTATCGCCGGCCCGGGACAGATCGAGTCGGCCGCCGTAGCTGTCCGCGAGTGCGTTGACGATCGACAGCCCGAGCCCGGATCCCGGGGTCGCCTCGTCGAGCCGCTTGCCGCGCTTGAGAATCGCCGGCATATCCGCGTCCGGCACGCCGGGCCCATCGTCGCTGACCGACAGCACGAGGTCAGCATCATCGAGCCGTGCCGTTACGTGGACCTGCTTCTGCGTCCACTTGCAGGCGTTGTCCAGGAGATTGCCCAGCAAGTCCTCGAGGTCGGCACGTGCGCCGTGGAACTCCAGCGCCGGGTCGACGTCGACCGTGAACTCGAGCGCGCGATCGGCATGTACCGACGACAGCATCGCGACGATGGCACGGACAACGTCGGCGGGCCTCGCGCGACTCTGGCGATCGGCCGGCAGGCTGATCGCGAGGTGCCGGTCCACGTTTTCGCGAATGCGCGCGACCTGTTCGGCGACCACCGATGCGAGGCCCGCGTCCGTGCGGTCGGCAGCCGCGAGCATGACCGACAGCGGCGTCTTCAGGGCATGCGCCAGGTCGCCGGCGCCCGTTCGAGCCCGCTCCACCATCCGGTTGTTGTGCTCGAGCACGGCGTTCAGCTCGTCGGCCAGCGGGCGTATTTCCCGCGGGAAGCGCGCCGACTGCAGCTCCCGCGCACGGCCGCTGCGCAGTGCCTCGAGCGCCTGCGTGATGTCGCGCAGCGGTCGCAGTCCGAACGTGGCCTGCACGAGCAGCGCGATCAGCAGTGCGGCAGCGACGAGCGCGCCGGCAACACCCGCCATGACCCGAAAACGCGCAACGTCGGCCAGCGTCTCGCTGACGTCGCTGGCGACGCTGATCCGGACCTGTGCGGATACGCCGGGGATGTCGATCTCGCGCGAAGCGACGCGCAACGACTGCTCCAGCGGCCCGGGGAGATAATCAAACGCGATGCCGACTTCGCCGACGGCCGGCATGGCCGGTTGTGGCAGGTCCGAGTCCCAGAGCGATCGCGAGCGAAACACCTGGCCTGCGGCGCTGACGCGCCAGTAGTGGCCGGACAAGGCGCGCGCGTAGCGGGAGTCCAGAGGCTCGCCGCGCATCCGGATCCGGTCACCGCCGTCGGCCGTGACCAGGCCGGCCACGGTCAGCAGGTCGTCGGCCAGCCGGCGATCGAATGCAGCGAGCACGCTGCGCTCGAACGCGGCGCCGAGCAGGGCCGCGACGACGATGGCGGACAGCAACATGCCCACCAGTCCGGAGAGCACCAGCCGCGTTCGCAACGAACGGGTGCTGCGCGGGTCCCTAGCCATCCTCGTCGGCCTGCAGGACGAAGCCCTGGCCGCGGCGGGTATGCAGGAGCCGGTGTGGCGCGAGCTTGCGGCGGATGCGCCCGATCATTACGTCGAGCACGTTCGACTCCGGGTCGTAGCCGACGTCGTACACGTGCTCGCCCAGGCCGGTGCGCGACACGACCTTGCCGCCGTGGTGCATGAGGTAGGAGAGAATGCGGAACTCCTGCGCCGTCAGCGAGAGCGCTTTCTCATCGAGACTGAAACGCGCGGCGTTCACGTCGAGCGAAAGCGGGCCGCAGGTCAGTACCGGCGACGCGTGGCCGGTGCTGCGGCGAATCAGGGCGCGCAGGCGCAACACGAGTTCTTCGGTACGAAACGGTTTCGTCAGGTAGTCGTCCGCACCCGCATTGAAGCCCGACATCTTGTCGAACCAGCGGTTGCGGGCCGTGAGTATCAGCACCGGCATCGTGCGCCCGGCGTCTCGCCAGCGATGCAGGACCGACAGTCCGTCCATGCCCGGCAGTCCGAGGTCGAGGACCGCGGCATCGAAGTCCTCGGTCTGTCCACGAAACTCCGCGTCACTGCCGTCCGCGACGACGTCCACGGCGAAACCGGCCTCCGCGAGGGCGGCCGTCAGTTGCTGCGCAAGCGCATCGTCGTCTTCGACCAGGAGCAGCCGCATCAATCGTCCAGGTCGACGTCCAGGAGTTCACCCGTTCGCGCGTCGTACTCGAGTTCGACCTTGGTCCCGTCGTCCTGCAGGATCTCGATCTCGTACTCGTCGTCGTCCTCGAGTTCGACCTCGACGATGCGACCGGGATAGCGCTGCCGGGCATCCCTGACAATGTCCTCGAGCGGGACGTAACGGCCGGCCTCGACGCCTTCCCGGGCGCGCTCCGCGTCGTCGTTCGCGAACGTCGGCTGCAACACCGCGGCGCCGGCCAGGAGCGCGCCCGCGAGGGCGATCGGTACGAAAATGGCGGTACGTCTACTCATGGCCGGCAGCTTGCCGCATCGCGGCTAAATGCTTCATGAACGGTGCTCTCACTCGCGCGTTACCCGGTGCATGGATAGTGGCCGGGGAAGGGGTCTTGCCCTGCAAACCTTACCAGCCAAGGAGAACCTGTATGAAAGAATTCGCCGCATTTTCATTGCTGGCCGCCAGCACGGCCGTGATCGCTGCCGGGCATCTCGATTCGGCCGACGTCGTCATCGAGGCGCTGGCCGACGCGGGCCATACCGACGTGCGCAAGGTGGAACTGGACGACGGCCTCTGGGAGGCCGAGGTCCGGGGGGCGGATGGTCGCTACTACGACCTGCACGTGATCCCGGAGACCGGCGCAATCCTCGATGTACGCTCCGGCCAGGTGGTCCTGACGGCCGCAGAGATTCGCGCGCACCTCGAGTCGAAGGGTTACACGGAGGTCGACGACCTGGATCTCGACGGTGTGGTCTGGGAGGCGGACGCGGTTGACGCTGCCGGTACCGAAGTGGACCTGGTCATCAACGGCTTCGACGGCGGTGTGCTGCACTCGGAAGTGGACGACTGATCCAGCCCTTCAGCGGGACAAAAAAAGCCGGCCAGATGGCCGGCTTTTTTCGTTGTGCCCTCTGTCAGTCGATCCCGCGTCAGTCGATCCCGAGCACGTCGGCGATGTCCCGCCAGGCGACGTACTTGAAGTTCTGGCGCTGCTCCGGCGCGATATTGCGGCCGTCCTGCACGACGAGCAGTCCGTCGGACAGGGCGCCACCGAAGTTCGCCGATGAGACGTCCAGGCCGTCGGTTTCCGAGGCGCCGTCGATGCCGGCCTCGGTATTGGCGACGATGTGGAAGAAGCCGACGAAGTCGTTGTTGCCTTCGCGACGATAGACCGCGTAATTGTTCGCGCCCTGGTTCGACGCAACGATGTACCCGTTGCCGTCGCCGGCATCGTAGAGCGCGACGCCCTCGACGTCGTCGGTCAGGCGCCCGGCGTCGTCCGTCGTGTCGAGGGAGGTCCGGTCCGTGCTGCCGTCCGGCTCCGCCGAGTACTTCCACAGGCCCACGTCTTCCTCGGCCACGTACAGCGTCGCGTGCACGTCGTCAGCAACACAGCCTTCGGCCTGGGAACCGACCGGGATGTCACGGACCTGCTCGCCGGTCACACGGCTATTGCCGTTGTCGACCAGCCGCCATTGCCGGACGAGTCCGGAGTCGGCGTCGTTCGCAAAGACGTAGTGTTCGCCGGAGTGCGGGCTGCGGTACTGGCACAGGCCGTACGGGTCCGCGAAGCCGGTCGGGATCACGCCGTCCGTCACCTCGACGAGCCGCCGTTCGGCGACGTCGATCGCGTACACGGTGATGCCGTCGTTGCTGCGATTGGTTGCCGTGACGATCGGCACGTCCTTGCCGCCGAGCCGGAAACCGTCGCGCACGTCGACGTTGTTCAGCCGGCCGTCTTCGAGTACCTGCAACGTCCGGCCGTCGAGGTCGAACACGTACAGGCCGGACTTCTTGCCCGTGCCGATGACCAGGCTCTGCGCCGGGTCGTCCGGGTGTACCCAGATCGCCGGGTCGTCAGCCGAGTCTCCCCAGGTCGGGATGACGTCGGTTTCGAGGACCGGGCGCACGACGTTCGGCCGGGGCGCGTCGGCAAGGCCGGTCGCTGCCTGCAACCCGAGCGCGGCGGTGACGGCGCCGAGGTCGACGAGCTTGATGTCGGATCCGCCGTCCGCCTGGTCTTCGTCCGCGACGGCGAGCAATGCCGCGTCGTCGGCCGCGATCGCGAGGCCTTCGGGTTCCGACAGTCCAACGACCGTGAACGCACCGACGCGCTTGCCGCCGGGCAGCGCGTAGACGGCGATTTCCTCCTTGCCGATGTCCGCGACGTACAGGTAGGCGAGGTCCGGGCTGACCGCGTGGACGGCGACGCCCTTGAGATCGTCCGACAGCTGGCCGAACGGCGCCCGCAGGTCGACGGGTTCGCGCGTGGTGTCTTCTTCGGCCTCGCCGCCGATGCGCCAGATGCCGTTGGATTCCTCCACGACGTACAGCCCGCCGTCACGCGGGTCGACAGCACAGAAGCCGCTGCTTTTCGCCGACGGAACCGTCCTGAGCAGCCGGCCTTCAACGCCGCGGGCCGAGGTGAACAGTTCATAGTGGCGGATCAGGCCGGTGTCGGTGACGGCGTACAGGTAGTCCGCGCCGGACAGGCGGCTGCGGTAGTGGCACACGCCGGTCACCTCGTCCTCGACGTCGATCGGGTCCGGCATCACTGTCTTGAAGCTGCGGTCGGCAGCGTCGAAGGTGTAGCCGCGCAGCGAGGCGGTCGCCGCGTCGTAGACGACCATCAGCGTATCCGCACCGTCGATTGCGAAGTCCGGCACGGTGACGACGAGGCCGGCCTCGACCGACTCGAGCGCGGCGACCCGCGCGCCGTCCTTGCCATAGACTTCCAGGCCCGACATGGCGGCGCCAAGGACGAAGCGATCGCCGGAACCGGGCGCGTACCAGAACGCGGCGTTGACGAGGCTGCCGAGGTCGACGGGTGCCGTGACCGTGGCCGAAAGGGCGGCGACCGCGTCGTCTGTGGCCGGCGGCGCGTCGGAGGGTGCGCCGCAGCCCGCCAGGGGGAGTGCCGTAAGAATGAATAAAAACAATGTATTACGCATGGATAGCTCCGCGAGGGTCGGCACCGGTGGCGCCGGATATTTCAACGCACGAACGGTGTAGAATGATTATTCTATCTGTTAGTATAATTGAATGAAAATTTCATTTTGATGACGACGGCGTTCACGAAGGGTTTAGGCATGGTACGGAGACTGGCAGCGATGTTTGCGACGGGACAAGACCAGCCGGAGCGCGCCGACCGCGGTGAAGTGGACCGGCTCTACCGCCATCACCGCATCCGCATCATGCTGGCGATCACGCTCGGCTACGGTCTCGCGTATACCTGCCGGCTGGCGCTGTCGGTCGTCAAGAAGCCGTTGCTCGACGAGGGTATCTTCACGGCCGTCGAGCTCGGCACGATCGGCGCCGCGCTGTTTTACGCGTACGCGTTCGGCAAACTCGTGAACGGCTTTCTCGCCGATCACGCGAACATGAAAGTGTTCTTTGCGTTCGGCCTGCTGATGTCCGCGCTGGTCAACGTGGGCATGGGCTTTTCCACCGTCATCGCCGTCTCGGCCGCACTCTGGGCGCTCAACGGCTGGTTCCAGGGGTTCGGGGCACCGGCCGGCATCGTGTCGATGGCCAACTGGTTCAGCAACCGCGAGCGCGGGCGCTACTATGGCATCTGGAGTACCGCGCATTCGATCGGCGAAGGGCTGACCTTCGTCGTCGTCGCGGCGATCGTGGCGCTGTTCGGCTGGCGTTACGGCTTCTGGACGCCAGGGCTGTTGTGTATCTTCGTCGCAATCGGCATCTACTTCCTTATGCAGGACCGGCCCCGAACGCTCGGCTTGCCCGATGTGAACGACTGGAAGAACGATCACTGGGAAAAGTCGGACGGTCGCGAGCGCGAGAACCTGTGGAAGAAGCAGCTCTCTATCCTCGTCTACCCGTCGATCTGGATCCTTGCGCTGGCCAGCGCAACCAACTACGTGGTGCGCTACGCCATCAACAGCTGGGGCATCCTGTACCTGCAGGAAGCGCGCGGCTACTCGCTGGTCGAGGCCGGCTCCCTGCTCATGGTGAACACGCTGGCCGGCATCGTCGGCTGCATCGCGTTCGGCTACCTCTCCGACAAGGTCTTCGATGCACGGCGGCCGCCCGCGAACCTGATCTTCGCGATCGTCGAGATCATCGCGCTGCTGCTGATCTTCTTCGGGCCGCAGAACACGCCGATGCTGTTTTTTGCCTTCATCCTGTACGGCATCGGGCTCAACGGCCTGGTGACGTCGCTCGGCGGGCTGTTCGGCGTGGATATTGCGCCGAAGTGCGCCGCCGGCGCGGTCATGGGCTTCGTCGGCATCTTCAGCTACATCGGCGCCGGCATCCAGGAGAACGTCAGCGGCTACCTCATCGACAAGGGCACGACGATCGTCGACGGCAACCGCATTTACGATTTCTCGGACGCGATCCTGTTCTGGGTCGGCGCATCCATCGTTTCCATGCTGCTGGCGGCCACGCTGTGGCGCGTCCGCCTGCGCGACTGATCAATTTCAACACCTGGAGCAAGCAGTGAAGTCCTACGACCTCGTTTCCATCGGCAACTACACCAAGGACACCATCGTCTCGAAGGCGGGCACGCGCTATGTCGACGGGGGCGGCTATTGTTACGCGGCGCATGCCGCACACCTGCGCGGCCTGGACGTCGCGGCCGTCACGCGGCTTGCGGCCGAGGACCGGAAGTCGACGCAGCCGCTCGTCGACAAGGGCATCGACGTGTTCATCATCGAGTCGCCGCAGTCGACGCTGATGCGGCTCGAATACCCGACCGACAACGTGGACGAGCGCATCCTGACCGTGGAATCCGTCGCCGACCCGTACACGCCCGAGCTGCTGGCCGATTTCAGCGCGCGCTCGTTCGTCGTCAACGGATCGGCACGCGGCGAGGCGTCGCTGGAGGTCATGCAGTCGCTCAAGTCGCGCTGCGAGCGCCTGTGCGCGGACGTGCAGGGTTTCATCCGCATCGTCGGGGACGACGGGCAGCTGCGCTACGAGACCTGGCCGGAGCAGGGGGCGATCCTGGGGCTGCTGGACATCCTCAAGACGGACGCGGTCGAGGCGGAGTTCCTGACCGGCGAGACCGACATTCACAAGGCCGCGCAGGCGCTGGCGGCGCAGGGGCCGGCGGAGATCGTGCTGACGCACCGCGACGGTCTTCTCGTACTGGCCGACGGCAAGTACCACGAGGCGACATTCCACCCCGACGTGCTGCGCGGTCGCAGCGGGCGCGGCGACACGTGCATGGGTTCCTACGTCGCGGCACGCCACGACCTGTCCCCGGCCGATGCCACGGTCTGGGCCGCGGCGGCCACGAGCCTGAAGATGGAGGCGGAAGGCCCGATCATGCGCAGCGCCGACGACGTGCGCGCGCTCATCCGAGCGAAGTACGAGACGAGCGGAGCGGCCGCATGAAACCGTCGAGCCTGCTGATCCCGGCGGCCGTCGCGCTGCTGGGTGCGTGCACGGCGCCGACCGGCGAGGACAATGCCGCAGTGGGAGCCGCCGCCGCGGACACGACCAGCATCCTGCTGATCGGCGACACCGGCTACGATTACGACTGGCTAGAGCAGGACGACTACGACGAGAAGTTCACCGGCCGCGAATTCATCCTGAAAGAGCTCGACGACTGGATCGAGGACAAGCTGCCGATCGAAGAGTTCGCGATTCCGCCCATGCACTTCGCCGAGCAGACCGGCGGCTACGTGATGGCGAGCGGCATGTGGCCCGTGTCGAAGGCGACGACGGCCTGGTGCGCTGAAGCGGGGCGTTGTGACTTCGGCGTCATGCTGGGTGACAACATCTACCCGTCGGGTGCCACGCTCGGGGCGGACGGCCGTGACGACGAGGAGCGCTTCCGCGACCTCCTGTGGGCGCCGTACAAGCGTTACCGGGAGCAGGACCCGGACTTCGTCCTGTACGCGGTGCTCGGCAACCACGATTGGGAGACGTCGCGCGAAGGGGCGATGCTGCAGGTCGACTACATGGAAGCGTCGCCGCTGTATCACATGGACGGCATCTGGTACCGCGCCAAGCCAACGCCGGACATCGAGTTGTTCGCGATCGACACGACCGTGATGCTGGCGGGCCACACCGTGTACAAGGACGCGCTGGACGATTCGGGCGCGCCGATACAGACGTGGGAGGAGGAGCCCGAAGTACCGTGGGCGACGCCGGAGGGCGACGAGCAGAACATGCTGGCGTGGCTCGAGGCCGCGCTCACGGAATCGGACGCGCGCTGGAAGATCGTGATCGGCCATCATCCGTTGTGGTCGTCGTCGGGCACGAAGGTCGAGGAGGAGATCGTGCTGCGCCGCATACTGCGTCCGGTGCTGTGCCAGTATGCCGATGCCTATATCGCAGGCCACGATCACATGCTCGAGGTTCACACTGACGACTGCCGGAACGTTCTCGGCGACGACAACGACGCGCCGCCCCTGTTGCACGTCGTTTCCGGCGCGGCCGGCAAGCAGCGGCCCGCGCATTCGACGTTCATGGACTGGCAGGATCGCGAACACCCCGACCTGACGTCGCTGTACGTGCGCGCGCTCGTCTGGGGCTTTGGTGAGCTGGTGGTCGACGACGAGTCCGCGAAGGTCATTATGGTGACCACGCCGAACGACGGCTCCGGCGCCACGAACGTCGAGTACGAGAACGACTTCGCACGCCGGTCCGGCAGGCTGCAGGCCGGCGAGTGATCCTCGCCGGGTTCATCGGCTTCACGGCGCTGGTCGGCGTCGTCACCTGGCTGGGAACCCGGCGCCACGACGTCAACCGGACCTCCGACGGCTACTTCCTCGGCGGCCGCAGCCTGACCGCGTGGGTCATCGCGGGCTCGCTGCTGCTGACGAACCTGTCGACGGAACACCTGATCGGCCTCAACGGCGACGCGTTCAAGCACACCATCGCCGTGATGGCCTGGGAAACGACGGCGGCGATCGCGATGGTGCTGACGGCGCTGGTGTTCCTGCCGCGCTACCTGAAGGCGGGCATCACGACGATCCCGGAGTTTCTCGAAGCGCGCTTCGATCGCACGACCCGCGTCATCATGTCGTTGCTGTTCCTCGCCTCCTACGCGGCCGCGATCCTGCCGGTCGTGCTGCTGTTCGGTGCGACCGGCATCGAAAACCTGTTCGACATCTCCGCGCGCTTCGGCATCAGCGTCGACCAGGCGCGCGTGATCCTCATCTGGGGGATCGGCGCGCTGGGGTCCGTGTACGCGATCGTCGGCGGCCTGCGCGCCGTCGCGATCTCCGACACGGTCAACGGCATCGGCTTCCTCATCGCGGGCCTGCTCATCACGTACCTGGCACTCGCCGCCGCCGGCGATGGATCGGCGGCAGCCGGTCTGGCGACGGTGTACGCCGCGGAGCACCCGAAGTTCGACATCACCGGCGACGAACCGGGCAGCTTCCTGCCGTTCGGCGTGCTGTTCACCGGCCTCGTCATCAACCAGGTCTTCTTCTGGTGCGTAAACCAGTCGATCCTGCAGCGGGCGCTCGGTGCGCGCAGCCTGGCGGAGGGCCAGAAGGGCGTATTGATCGGCGCTTTCCTGAAGCTGCTCGGGCCGCTGATCGTGGTGCTGCCCGGCGTCGTCGCGTGGCACCTGTTCAAGGGGGAACTCGGGCCGGACGACTACCTGCTGGCGTACCCGACGCTCGTGAAGTCGGTGCTGCCGCCCGCGCTTGCCGGCGTGTTCGCGGCGGTCATGGTCGGCGCCGTCCTCAGTACATTCAACAGCGTCCTGAACAGCGCGGCGACGCTGTGGAGCCAGGGCGTCTACAAGGCCGTCCTGCGTCGTGACGCCGACGAGCGGCGCGTCGTTGCGAACGGCCGCAATTGCAGCATCCTGCTGGCGATCGCCGCGATGGCGGTGGCGCCCGCGATCGACACCAGTGGCAGCCTGTACAACTACCTGCAGCAGATCAACGCCACGTTCTTCGGCCCGATGCTGGCCGTCGTGCTGGCGGCGCTGTTCACGACGCGGATCTCCGCGCTGGCCGCGAAGACCGCCCTGATCGTCGGGCCGGTACTGTTCTACGTCATCAATTTCGCGCTGCACGACCCGATCCAGGCCTGGCTCGCCAGTACTTTCGGTCTCGCCGGGCCGGTGCATTTCCTGCACTTCCTGGCGTTCGTGTTCGTGCTCACCGCCGCCATGATGGTCGCCATCAGCCTGGTCCGGCCGGGCCCCGGTGCGCTTCCGGCAGCGCCGGCCGCACCGGTCGAACTGACGCCCTGGCGCCACGCGCGGGTCGTTTCCGGGGTGGTCGTGTTCGCGACGGTCGCGACCTACGTCCTGCTGGCGCAATAGCCCGGTAACGGCCGCCGGGATTCGGCGGTATCATTGGCGCTCCCGAACTCCCGGTAAGACCCGTGTCCGCCGCCAGGAACCTCTACGACTACAACCGCTACTGGGCCGAGTGCTATGGCACGGCCCCGTTCCTGCCGATGAGCCGGCAGGAGATGGACGCGCTCGGCTGGGATTCCTGCGACATCGTCATCGTCACCGGCGACGCCTACGTCGACCACCCGTCGTTCGGCATGGCGGTCATCGGCCGCCTGCTGGAGGCGCAGGGCTTCCGCGTCGGCATCGTCGCGCAGCCGGACTGGCATTCGAAGGATGCGTTCGAGGCGCTCGGCCGGCCGAACCTGTTCTACGGCGTGGCCGCCGGCAACATGGACTCGATGATCAATCGCTACACGGCGGACCGGAAGCCGCGCAGCGACGATGCCTACACGCCGGGCGGCAACGCGGGCGGGCGGCCGGACCGCTGTTCGCTCGTCTACGCGCAACGCTGCCGCGAGGCCTTCAACGACGTGCCGGTCGTTCTTGGTGGCATCGAGGCATCGCTCAGGCGCATTGCGCACTACGACTACTGGAGCGACAAGGTGCGGCGCTCGATCCTCGTCGACTCGCACGCGGACCTGCTGCTGTACGGCAATGCCGAACGCGCCGTCGTCGAACTCGCGCACCGCCTTGCGCGCGGCGAAACCATCGACACCATCACCGACATCCGCGGCACGGCGTTCCTCCGTTCCGACACACCGGAAGGCTGGTGGGAGATCGACTCCACGCGCATCGACCGGCCGGGCCGCATCGACGCGATCGTGAGCCCGTACGTGAATACGCAGGATGCGGCCTGCGAGAGCAAGGCCGCGGCGGCGGAAGACGGGCAGACCGAGAACGTGCTGCGCTTCGTGCCGGATGCGAAGCGCAATCGCGCACGCTCGGTTATCCGGCTTCCGTCCTACGAGAAGGTGCGGAACGACCCCGTGCTGTACGCGCACGCGAACCGCGTGCTGCACCTCGAGACGAACCCGGGCAACGCGCGGGCGCTCGTGCAGGCGCACGGCCAGCAGGAGCTGTGGCTGAACCCGCCGCCGATACCGCTCACGACGCCCGAGATGGACTACGTGTTCGGCATGCCGTTCAAGCGCGTGCCGCACCCGGTGTACGGCAAGGCGCGCATCCCGGCCTACGAGATGATCCGCTTCTCGGTGAACATCATGCGCGGCTGTTTCGGCGGCTGCACGTTCTGCTCGATCACGGAGCACGAGGGGCGCATCATCCAGAGCCGCTCCGAGGAATCGATCCTCGACGAAGTGCAGAAAATCCGCGACAGCGTCCCAGGCTTCACGGGCGTCATCTCCGACCTCGGCGGGCCGACCGCGAACATGTACCGGCTGGCCTGCAAGAGCCGCGAGATCGAAGCCGCGTGCCGGCGACCGAGCTGCGTGTTCCCCGGCATCTGCAGCAATCTCGACACGGACCACTCGGCGCTGACGGCGCTGTACCGTCGCGTGCGCGCGCTGCCGGGTGTGAAGAAGGTGCTGATCGCCTCGGGCCTGCGTTACGACCTCGCGGTCGAGGACCCGGAGTACGTGAAGGAACTTGTCACGCACCACGTCGGCGGCTACCTGAAGATCGCGCCCGAGCACACCGAACGCGGGCCGCTCGACAAGATGATGAAGCCGGGCATCGGCAGCTACGACCGCTTCAAGGAGCTGTTCGAGAAGTTCTCGGCCGAGGCGAACAAGGAGCAGTACCTGATCCCGTATTTCATCGCCGCGCACCCCGGCACGACGGATGAGGACATGATCAACCTGGCGATGTGGCTGAAGAAGAACGGCTTTCGCGCCGACCAGGTGCAGGCGTTCTACCCGTCACCGATGGCGACGGCGACGGCGATGTACCACTCGAAGAAGAACCCGCTGCGCAAGGTGACCTACAAGAGCGACGAGGTCGACATCGTCAAGAGCCCGAAGCAGCGCCGCTTGCACAAGGCTTTGTTGCGCTATCACGACCCGGACAACTGGCCGTTGATTCGCGACGCGCTGAAGGAGCTCAATCTCGCTCACCTGATCGGCAGCGGCCCCGACAAGCTGGTGCCGGCTACGCAGCCGAAGGGGCCATACAGGGACGCGCCTCGCCGCAAGAACTCGAAGGGTGCGCACGCGAAGCGCGTGAAGAAGGGGCGGGTACTGACGCAGCACACCGGCTTGCCGCCGCGGGAGAAGCAATAGCTATGGAGCCTCGAGACGTCGTCAAGCACTGGATTTCGTGCTTCAACAACGCGGATGCGGACGCCCTGGCAGAGTGCTACGCCGAGGATGCAACGAACCACCAGGTCATTCGCGACCCGGTGATTGGCAAGGCCGCTATCCGGGAGATGTTCGCGAACGAGTTCGCGCAGGCCGATATGGTCTGCCAGGTCGAGAACCTGTTCCAGGACGGCGACTGGGCCATCCTCGAATGGACCGACCCGAACGGGCTGCGCGGGTGCGGCTTCTTCAACGTGAAGGACGACAAGATCGTGTTCCAGCGGGGATACTTCAACGAGTTGTCGTTCCTGCGGCTGAACGGCTTGCCATTACCCACGGAATAAATCGGAGATCACCAGGGATGAGTATCGTCGTGCACGGCTTGTTGATCGGCGTCATCGCGACGCTCTGCCTGGACGTCTGGGCGATATTTGTAAAGAAAATCCTGCACTTGCCGGCCGCTCACTGGGCCATGGTCGGACGCTGGGTCGGTCACCTGCCACGCGGCCGTTTCGTTCATCCAGCGATCGCGGAGTCGCCTCCGATTTCCCATGAACTGGCGATCGGCTGGATCACCCACTACGTGACGGGCATCGTGTACGGGGTTGCTTATCTGGGCATCGTGCAGGGCCTGCTTGCGCGGGATCCGTCCCTCGTTTCGGCACTGGTCTTCGGTATCGCGACAGTGGTTGCGCCCTGGTTCATCCTGCAGCCTGGCCTCGGTGCCGGAGTGTTTGCGTCCCGGACGCCGAACCCGGCGCGTACACGAATGATCAACCTGTCGATGCACACGGTTTTCGGGCTATCGCTGTACGTCGGCTGGTTGATCGTCATGCAGCTATTGCACTGATGTTCGTGCGGGTTCTCGTGCTCGGCATCTTGCTCCTGGTGGCAACGTGCGTGAATGCCGAACCTGTTGACGAGATGGCCAATGATCTTCTTCACTCGGACCTGCCGATCTTCGGGCAGGGCGGCGACAACGAGTGGCCGCAGCACGTCTACTTCGAGGATACGTTCGGGTGCAGTAGCCGTATTGCATTCGGCGACTGGGCGATCCGGGACGCCAATGCCGACGAGGAGGGCGAAGCGTATTGGTACAGGTTCCAGAACTATGGCGTGTTCCATTGCTGGGCCAATACCCAGCGCGCCCAACAGCGCGAGCGGCTCGATGGCGCGGAGGTGCACCCGTCGTTCTTCGTGTTCCTCGGTGAGTCGCGCGTGGGTGAGCGCGATATTGAGCTGTGGACGATCCAGATCGGAGTAGTGCCGGGTAGTGAGTACCTGCTTCTTTCCCGTAGCCCGGATGACGGCCAGATCAAGGAGTTCACGGTTCTCCGGGTCGTGTGCCCACGGGCAAACGTGCGGGACGCGGGTGCGCTGGATATCCTGCTAACGCGTTACTGCAGTGTAGATTCACGTGCCGAGTTGTTGCGGCTTGCGCGGAGCATGGCGCAACTTCCACGACTTGGCACAATGACTCACATCCCGCCCGACGGTGAGCCAGAGGGAGAGGGTGGTCCGTAGCGCCAGCTGTGATTGCGAATCGGTGTTACTCACATTCCGACGGTGTCAGGCCTATTTACGCGACGATCCTTGATGATTGTGCTCGACACCCTTAGTCCGGGCTGGAGGCGCCATACGGTGCTCATAGTCCGGAGCAGTCGCGACCGTAGACGAATGGTATTCAGAAGAATATGGCTACTCGGCCTTTCAGGTTGCTTCATTCTTTCCGGTTGCGACGACGGTTCTTCTGCCGAGCACTGCTGGCAGCTACTTCGTACCAGGCATGCGCAGTTATATGTCGCTATCGATCCGGATTATCCCCGAGTCGCGGAAATCAATGATGCTCGAGAGAAGCTACGAACAGCCCTGAAGCATTGCGCGCCACGGACCAGTCTTGCAGCACCGCTTTCCGCGGAACATCAGGCGGTATCGTCAGTTGTTACGTTGCTCGATCTTTCGATACTTGCGGACGATGTGCCGCTGACCGAGACGCTGTTCCTGCGGCTCGACGCTGACGCTGGTTCGATGATTGCGACGGGGGAGCTCACCTACGGCGGCTTGTACCTGCAGGCGGCAGCGTTCGCAGAGTCCGCACGTGTCGTTGACTGGCTATTGGCGCAGGGTGCCGATCCGAATGAGCCGGATGACCACGGAGTGACGCCGCTGCACGCAGCTGCGGCGCGGACCGAAGGCGGGCTCTATGCTATCAGGAGTCTCGTCGAGTACGGCGCCGACATCGAGAGACGAAGCGAAAGTGGTTTCACCCCGTTGTTATCGGGTCGAGAGCGCGGCGACCTGCGCAAGGTCCAGTGTCTGGTTGCGCTGGGCGCGCGAGTCCCGACTGAGGGCGTGTTGGTCGACCAGCCAAGGCCGATGTCAAACCCTGCCGCCGTCAAGTCCATCGACGACTTCCTGGCGTCTGGCGAACGATCTATCCCGGAAGAAATAGGGAGTATATGCTCGCGATAAGTGGGGTCACGCTTTCAATCGCTATGCATCGTGAATAGCTTTCCAAAATTCAGATACCACCCGAACCCGATCGCCACGGGATCGATCGTTTCGAGTGATGAAGCGTGCGAGTGTTGTGGCCAGGTACGAGGGTACGTTTACTGTACCAGTCCGTATGGCGAAAACGGGATCGAGTATGTCTGCCCCTGGTGTATTGCCGACGGCGCAGCCAGCCGGAAGTTCGGTGCGGTGTTTGCGGATTCGTCGCCGCTGTCAAAGGCAAATATTGCCGAGGAAATCATAGATGAGGTGACACTGCGTACACCCGGCTACCTGTCTTGGCAGCAGGAGGAGTGGATCGCTTGTTGTGACGATGCCTGCGAGTTTCATGGCGATGCAGACCCAGGAGAGCTGGCCGCTTTGGATGGAGACGATCGATTGCGGATCGCCAATGACTTTGAACTCCCGATCGGCGATTTTGAGAAGCTGCTGATGCGCTATCGACCCAAAGGGAGCCCGGCAATCTATAAGTTCAAGTGCAGGCACTGCGGTTCTGTGCATTACAACTGGGATTGTCACTAGGCACGAAAGGCGTCGGCCCTGCTCTTTCGATAATCCTTAGAAAATCTGATCAGACATCAATATGCTATACACAGCACGGGTGCATTGATGAGTTCGTATCCAGACGCGTACGGTCGTTCAGAGCTTCACTATGCAGCACTCGACGGAAGTCTTGACGCGGTTCGTTGGCTCGTCGAGGGTGGAATGGACGTATCAGCGCCCGACAATAATGCGTGGACTCCACTTCACTTCGCGTCCCAGTCCGGGCAGCTGGCCGTGGCACGATACCTGATCAGCGCTGGCGCCCAGGTGGAGGCGCTCGATGCGCATGGCAACACGCCGCTCATCCGAGCGACGTTCGAGTCGCAGGGGAACGGCGAGATGATATCGTTACTCCGCGATGCGGGAGCCGATCCGCTTCGGAAGAACAAGCATGGCGTTACCGCTGTTGCTTTGGCCAGATCGATAGGTAACTACAATGTGGCGCAGTACTTCGCGGATCTGGACTGACAGTCTTTTTCTCTCCCGCCACATCCTTTCCAGGATGCCCTAGACTCCATGACAAAAGTTCGAAAAGGCGCCGATTGCGGGAACTCGCCCAAGAATACGCTGGTGCAGGAACTGACGATCGCTATGGCTTGCGCCAATACCAATCGGATTCGCGATCTGGTTAGCAATGATGTTTATTGGCTGGCTGTTGGCCGAAAGCCGGTGCAGGGCATTGACGGGTTCTGCAAGGCGCTGACTCGCTACGGGCCCGTGTCGGAGATTGCGATCAATCATGTCCTGTCGCACGGTCGATCGGGAGCGATCGATGGCACGGTGTTCGTTGGCGGGAAGCGCCGGGCATTCTGCCATATGTATGAGTTCGTGAATGCGAAAGGTGCGAAGGTGCAGTCGATGACGACCTAAGCTATTGCGCTCGAGTAGGGGTGCTGGTCAGCTGCCAATTGCCGAAGGTGTCAGGTTCGATCTAGTGGATGCGAGTTTCGACAAGAGTGCGTTAGCGCGCACATGGGCTGTACCGTCGTTCACTTGCGACTTATCTGGTGTTCTTCGTCGCCGAGGGTGGTAGCTGTTCACGAATTAGACTCGGTCAAATCCGCCACGCGGCGGATTTCCTCGAAACGACTTGAGGTTTCGACGATAGCAGCCGCCACGTGGCGGATCAGCGACCGCTTTACCTGGCTTGGCCGCAAGTCGACATGACGGAGATAGACTGTTCAACTGCGCTAAGGGTGTCAGGTTTATTTATTGACGGTTTTCAGGCGATGAATCGGACTTCTTCTGGGTCCTGACAGAGGGAATAGGTTTGAAGCTGAAACTCTCGAACTTGGCCAGCCTTGCGGAGATTGTCGCTGCTGTTGCCGTAGTGATTTCTCTAATCTATGTCGGCATTCAAGTCAACGACAGCGCGGCTGCGGTAAAATCGGCCGCCGCGAACGATGCCAACGTCGCACTTCAGAGTTGGTACTTCGAAATTGGATCAAGTCCGGAAAGCAGCGATTCTTACTTTCGGACAATGATGAGTGCCGAACCAACCAGCGATGAGGAAGAGTTTCGTTTTCTCATGATGACCCACGCGCTGTTTCTGGGCATACAAAATAGTTTCCTGTTGGCCGAAGAAGCGACAATTGACCAGGAACTCCGCCGGGCGATGGGTGCGGCAATAAACGGAACAAGAACGATTCCGGGAATACAGCGCTTTTGGCGGCAGCGAAAGCAGTATTTTCACGCGGACTTCGTGGAGTGGGTCGACAGGGAGGCCCAAAACTATACGCCAACAATGGATATCTACGAATTACGCGAAAATAACTGATATCGCGTCGGCCTTCGTTTACCAAACGAGTCATGTCTATTCGTTCTTGTAACTTCAAAAAAATAGACCTGACACCTTTAGTTTTTCTTATGCTTGGAGCCTACTATGACTGACGCGATCGACACTTTTTTCGGCGCTTGGCAGCTCGAATCCCGGGAAGAGAGAGTCGACAAAATCACCGGGGCTGTCGCTCCGGGCGTTGTGTATGTCGATCCCCGGACGCCGGAACCCATAACCAGCGTCAGCGCACTGTGTGAGTACGTCGGAATGTTCTCCGCGAATGCGCCCGGCTGGTCCGCAAGAGTCGTGTCCACCAGCACGATTGCCGGCATGACGCGCGCTACCGTCGCTTTCAGCGGGAAGGGGCCGGACGGCAAAGAGCAAACGCAGCTGGGTCAATACTTCGTGGAAGCAGAGGATGACTTGATCTCCAGAATGGTTGGCTTCGTGGGCACTGGCGCACCGGAACGTTAAAGGTGTCAGGTTTATTTTCTCAACACGCCTTTGCCGCAGATGGGGGCTATGCCCGAACGCAAACTAAGCAACTGGGTCGCGGTTGCGGAGATAATATCTGCAGCTGCAGTCGTAATTTCATTGCTCTATGTTGGCCTCGAGATACGTAGAACCACCCTGGAATCAGATGCCGACATCCAGGCAGAACTGCTTTCGTATACACATCAAAGAAGGAACCTGGTGATTGAAAGCGGCGACCTCGCTTCGTTGCTGACGAGGGGGTACGCCGATCCCAGCCTGTTGCCCCCTGACGAAGCACTCCGTTTCCAGAACTACAATGAGTTGCTCTATGTCGCGTGGGAACGCGCCTACATGACGAATGCGGCTGGCGTTTTTTCGGACGAACTGTTTGGTGCCTGGAACGAATGGTTTATCTCAATCGCGGAAAGTAACCCGGAGTTCGTCTGGCCCATGGTGCGAGATTCGCAGGGCTGGAGTCCGCCCTTTGTAGAGCACGTCAATCAATCACTAGGCTACCCGAAACCGGATTCGAGAGAATACTGAGCGGCACTCAGGCCGATGCCTGTTCCCACTGCGGCTTGAGATACGCGCAGCGCTGGAATGAAATCAGAGCTTCAGATGTAGTTGGTTGCCTATTCTGGATCGTAATCGCTTTTCTCGTGCTTGTTGTGCTATTGGCGCTTACCGGCCGGTAATGCCCGTTTCTGGCCGAGAGCGGCGAGGTTCCAGGTCGAGGCTCGAAAGGCAGCTTGAAGGAACTGGACTTAGTCCAATCCGCCACGTGGCGGATTTCCTCGAAACCACTTTAGGTTTCATGAATAGCATCCGCCACGTGGAGGATCAGTGACGGCTTCACTTCGCATAGCGGACAGTCGTTCCGCCTGATATAAACTGTCAGCCTCTGACCCACAGCAGCCGTTCGCCTACTGACTGAGATTCAAGGGCTTTTTGAGAGTGAAGAGCAAGAAATTCCTCGGGATGCCGATCCCCGATCGTCAATTGTCCCGAGAAGAAGCCGAGAATCTGACCGAAGCAGACCTCAAGGAAATGGGCTTTGATACTAAATTCTGGCCCTTCTACCTTCGCGTTGCAGGCAGTCTTGCGAAGGTTCTACTTCTACTCCTTTCCGCCAGCGTCGCGCTCGGTTACGGGACATCATTCCTCTCAGGAACCGACTACGAGATTGCACCGCTACTGCGCAAGGTACTGCCACTGATCGGTGTTGTTCTAGCCGCGCCAATTATCGTAATAGCCGTTTCCTACCTGTGGTGGTACGGATCGAAAGCATTCGACAAGCTATTCGGCAAGAATGAGTAGAGAAGTTAATGAATAACTGGTTTTGGCCGGAAGTAGCCGTCCAGGCATTCTGAGATACACTTTCCGCTTCTGACCCTTTCCAGCCACTCGCATTTCGAAAATTCGAGCCAACGATTCGACGCCCGTGAAGCAGATTGACTACCTCAAGTTGGTTGCGACTGGGCGAAAGTCCATTCACTACGCTCGTCCGAGCGATGCAGACGATGCACTGACCGGTCTAATCGGCTACGGGTTTATCTTTTCGCTAATTCTAACTTTCGCCGCAGCGTTCTTGGCTTCTTATCTCGGCAACGAATTGGATATGGACGCAGTCGGCTGGCCACTTGCCACGACAGTTCTTCCCGCGATCGCATTTTTCGTGTGCAGCATCTTCATCGGAGGGGCACCCAGACTGGTCCGAGTTTGCGTGATCGCCGTCGGTGCAATGACAGTAATAACGTTGTCGTATCTGGCTATAACCGAAAGCCTGAACGTCTGGTATCTGTACTTGCCGTCATTCCTCTATTCGCTGTTGGTTAGCTTAGGAGCGACCAAACAACTGTAGAGACTTGGCCGGCCGCTATTGGCCGAATCCCGCCTCCCGTGGCTTCCTGAAAGTAGTCGCTGGAGTGTCCGCTACGGGCGATGAGCGGAAACCCCACGTTACCGCGGAAACGTTTCTCGAAACGACTTTAGGTTTATTGTCTAAGTTGAGCGGTAGCTGTCTGGACGTTACCGCGGAAACGTCGAGAGCACGGGTCCGCTTGTGCCACGTGCGGGCCGCAAATCGACGTTCATTCCGGCGACGGATTCCGACAGAATTGGCCGCGGACTCTACGGATGAAAGGACGGTATCGTGCGTGATTCTCGAGTGGCTATCGTTACCGGCGCAGGCCGGGGCATCGGTGCGGCTACGGCAAGGCTGTTGGGTAACGCGGGCTATGCCGTCTGCGTGAACTATCGCTCTGACGCGGCGTCTGCCAACAAGGTCGTCGAGGAGCTCAAAGGGGCCGGTGCGAAGGCCATTGCAGTCAAGGCGGATGTCAGCCACGAAGAGGACGTCGTTCGGATGTTCGAGGCCGTCGATCGGGAGCTCGGCACGCCAAGTGCACTGGTCAACAATGCCGGCATCCTGTTTCAGCAGATGCGCGTCGCGGACATGGACGCGGCGCGCATCAACGCGACGTTCATGACCAATGTCACCGGCACGCTGCTTTGCTGCCGCGAGGCCGTGCGCCGGATGTCGACACAGCATGGCGGGCCGGGCGGCTCTATCGTGAACGTTTCGTCCGTGGCCGCGCGCACCGGTTCACCGGGCGAGTATGTCGACTACGCGGCATCGAAAGGGGCGGTCGATGCGTTGACCCGCGGCCTGGCCGTTGAGGTCGCCGGCGAAGGCATCCGCGTGAACGGTGTCCGGCCCGGGTTCATCTATACCGACATGCACGCGAGCGGCGGCGAGCCCGGCCGCGTGGACCGGCTGGCCGCATCGATACCCATGAAGCGCGGTGGGACGGCGGAGGAGGTCGCGCAGTCTATTGCCTGGCTGCTGTCCGACGAGGCTTCCTACGTCACCGGGGCGTTCATCGATGCCGCCGGCGGCCGCTGACGCTCGGGCGGGTTGTCTGCCTGGGCGGACTAGAAGTGCCGGGTTCATTTTTTTGATGCTCGCGCATAGCTTTTCTGGATAGCGGCTCAAGCCTGGCTCAGTGCTTGCTGCAAGTCCGGCGCGGCGACGACATCGGCAAACTCGGCAAGCAGGAAATCCTGCAATGCGACGACGGCCTGGGGTTGGCCTTTTCGGGTCGGAGCAACCAGGCTGAGCCGAGGAGCGCCAGCATGCCAGTCGGACAAGACTCGCCGCAGTTTTCCTCGCTCCAGCTCTTCCCGGCAGGTATACGCGGGCAAGGCAACGAGTCCGGCCCCGCTTGCCGCGGCGTGCTTGAGCGTGGACATGTCGTCGCTCTTCAGCCTGGGCGTAATCTTCACGGTGCGCTTTTCGCCGGCTCGGTTCTCGAGAACCCATTCTCCATGTGGTGATTGCCAACCGAGTGCGAGCGCCTGATGGTTTTGGAGGTCGGCCGGCCCATTCAGGGCGGCGTGCCGATCCTTGTAATCGCTCGCGGCGAACAGTTGCCACTCGACCTGGGCAAGAGGTCGTTGTATGAGCGATGAGTCGGGTAGTGCCGCTGAATGACCGCGAATCGCCAGGTCGACACCGGAGGCGACCAGGTCGATATTCTGATTGGTTACCTGCTGAGAGACGGTGACCAGAGGATTCTCCGCGAGGAATCGCGCGATGAGCTCCTTCATTGCAAACTGGGCTACGCCGACCGAACAACTGATCGTGACGTTTCCCGACAACCGGTTTTTCTTTCGCCTCACGGCATTCTCGGCTTTCTCCATTTCGTCGACGACCGTGCGAGCGTGGGCGTAGAAGGTCTCGCCCAGCTCTGTGACATTGAATTGCCGGGTCGTTCGTTGAATCAGTCGTGCGCCCATTCTTTCCTCGAGTTGTCGAATGTGCCGACTCAACCGGGACTTGGGCAGTCCCAGTGCCTCGGATGCCGCCGAGAACCCTTGCTTCTCGATCACGTGCACGAAGTAGTAGTAGTCGTTTAGATCAGGTTTCGGCATCCGACTCGTCCGTTCAGCCGTGATTGTCCGGCTTATTGTTCCATTTTCGAAACATAGATTTCAATTTCTGGGGCTTCTGCTAGCCATTGTTCCGTTATTACTCTTGGTGCCGACATTTGGACGACGACGACGGAGCACCGCGTGAACACGGCAAAAGATCGAGCCACGGACAAGAAAACGGGCATTGAGCTAACCGTAGCGGGACCGGCGGACGGTGAGTCGCTTTCCATCGGGACTGGCTTTTCCGCACGCAGTTTTCGGTCGCGGGACATCGGCCCCGCCATGGATCCACTGGTGCTGGTCGATCACTACGTCATGACCGAGCCCACGTTCGGCACACATCCGCATGCGGGACTGTCCGCGGTTTCGCTGATCTTTCAGAACAGCGAGGGACGTTTCCACAACCGTGATTCGCTCGGCAACGACTTCGACCTGTTGCCGGGTGACCTTTACTGGCTAAGAGCCGGACGTGGCGCCTTGCACAACGAATCCCCGCGCAAGGGCTCACGAATTCACGGTCTCCAGGTATTCGTCAATGTCCCACAGGCGTTCCGATACGAAGAACCAGCATCGCTGCTGGTCAGGTGGCAGGACATGCCCGTGATCAGCAACGGACAGCACCGTATTCGTGTAGCCCTGGGTGAGTCGAATGGAGTATCAGGCGCCAGGTCTCCTTCGTTGCCCATGACCATTCTCTACGGTGAGTTGGATCACAACGGCAGCTTCGGGCACGCACTCGCCGGCGGTCGAAACGCCTGGGTGCACGCGATCAGCGGAGATATCGACGTCACCGTGTCGGAGAACAGCACAAGAGTCCGAAAGGGTCAGGCAGTCGCCATAGCAAACGCCGATAGCGGCCAATCAGTCACCGTGCATGTTTCCGCTGCCAATCACTCTCAGGCCCACTTCGCCCTGCTCGACGGCGAAGCCATAAAGGAGTCATTCGTCCAGCAAGGGCCGTTTGTAATGAGTTCGTCCGACGAGATCGAGGCGATCAATCAAGCCTTCGACGAGGGCCGATTCGGGTCTATCGATTGACCGGTTCGACCAACCTCGATAACAGCATTCCAATTCCACCCGAGGAGAAACCAATGGCTTCCAACTTTCACAATCCCGAGCCACTCACCGCGAGCAATGCGGCCGTTGTTCTTGTGGACAACCAGGTCGGCCTGATGACGGGCATTCGCGACTACTCGATCGCTGAGCTTAAGCACAACATTGTAGGCCTGGCCAAGGCAGCGCGTGCACTCGACCTGCCGATCGTGACGACGACCACGTCCTCAGAGACCCTGTGGGGTCCGGCCATTCCCGAACTGCAAGCAGCGCTTCCCGGGCACAGCTTTATCGATCGGACGACGGTAAACGCGTGGGACGACCCGCGTGTGGAGGCCGCTATTCGGGCAACCGGCCGCAGCAAACTGATCTTCGCCGGACTTTCCCTGGAAGTCTGCGCGGCATTTCCTGCAATGCGCGCCGCGCGAGAAGGCTTCGATGCCTACGTAGCGGTCGATGCATGCGGAACGTTTGACAGCACCAAGCGGGAAACCGGAATCGTCAGGCTGATCCAAAGCGGCGTCGTTACTGCAGACGCAGCCAGCTTGATGATCGAGATTCTTGGTGACAACGCCTCGCCGAAGGCCCAAGACGTGTACACGGCACTGGGAATGGACTGGTCGATTCTGGTCGGCCAGGTCCGCGACAGTGCCGCCGCGCAGGCTTCCCGAAGCTGAAAGTCAGTTCGTGAAACGCAATCGGCTGCTCACCGCACAAGTACAACTGGAGACAATCATGAGCAATGCAACGAACACCCACGACACTTCGGGCGGGTTGACCCTGGTACTGGGTGGGTCGGGAAAAACGGGGCGACGAGTCGCTCAACGCCTTCAAGCGCGTGGAATACCCACCCGGATCGGGTCGAGGTCCGGCAGCCCGGCTTTCGACTGGGCAAGACCCAAAGGCTGGGGAGCGGTACTGGACGGCGTTCGTGCTGTCTATATTTCGTACGCCCCCGATCTCGCCGTCCCGGGCGCCACCGGCTCGATTCAACGATTCGTCGACGAGGCCGTCGCCAAGGGCGTTACACGGCTGGTGCTATTGTCAGGGCGCGGAGAGGAGGAGGCACAGGCTTGTGAGAGGATCGTCCAGGCGACCGACATCGAATGGACGATCGTCAGATCCAGCTGGTTCATGCAGAACTTTTCCGAAGGTGAGTTTCTGCAAATGGTCCTCGATGGCACCATCGCTCTTCCTGCCGCAGACGTTGCCGAGCCGTTTATCGATGTCAACGATATTGCGGACGTTGCCGTGGCCGCATTGACGGAGGCTGGCCATGCTTACGAGACTTATGAAGTGACCGGGCCGCGTCTACTCACCTTTTCGGAGCTGGCCGAAGAAATAGCGGCCGCCGCCGGCCGCGGTGTGCAGTTCGTGCGAATACCGTCTGATTCGTTTGTCGAAGGAATAGCCGAGGCCGGGGTGACCGGGGACGTCGCGTGGTTGCTGAACTATCTCTTCGATACGGTGCTCGACGGCCGCAACGCGTATGTCGGAGACGGCGTCAAGCGCGCGCTCGGTCGGGAAGCTGCGGATTTCTCGGCATTCACGCATCGGATCGCGGCGCGCGGTTTGTGGCAGCCTGGTAACAGGGAGGCTGTCGCATGAGCACGCTGATGACGATTGCGGTTTTCGCGGCCATTGTCGGCAGCGCGATGGTTGGCGGAATCTTTTTCGCCTTCTCCAACTTCATTATGAAGGCGCTGCGACAGGTTCCGCCCCCTGAAGGGTTGTCGGTGATGCAAACCATCAACGTCACCGTTCTAAATCGCGGGTTCCTCGGCGCATTCACGGGGACCGCATTGATTTGTCTCATCCTCGCCGTCATTGCCATTGTCGAGTGGACACTGGCACGTTCGCCCTATTTACTTGGCGGAGCGGTCGCATACATCGGGGGAACATGGCTGGTAACGGTCCTGGGCAATGTTCCGTTGAACAACAAACTGGCGGCGGTTGAGCGAGACGACCCGGAATCTGCGAAGGTTTGGGCTGACTATCTTGATCGCTGGACCAGGTTGAACACCCAGCGCGCCGGCGCGGCACTGTGTGCCTCCGCGCTGTTGTTCATCGGTCTGACCAACGGGGGATGAGTAGAGCGAGCGCGCTCCTGCAGTCAAACGCTATTCCGGTGTTTCCATAAACCGCCGGTCGAGCGCGCCGTAGGCGTCGATGCGGCGGTCGCGAAAGAACGGCCAGCCGTGGCGCACTCGCGTGAGTTCGCCCAGGTCGAGCTCCTGCACCGTCACGCACTCCTCGTCGTGCGGCGCCTTCCAGACGACGCGCCCGTCCGGCGCTGCGATGAAGCTCTGGCCCCAGAACTCGATGCCGCCGTCGCTCGCCGGGTCCGGCTCGAAACCGGTGCGGTTAACGGCGACGACGAAACAGCCGTTCGCCACCGCGTGTGAACGCTGCATCGTTTCCCACGCGCCATGCTGCTCGGCGCCGACCTCGGCCTTTTCTTCCGGGTGCCAGCCGATGGCGGTGGGGTAGAACAGGATGTCCGCGCCCTGCAGCGCCGTCAGTCGCGCGGCCTCGGGGAACCACTGGTCCCAGCAGATCAGCGTACCGAGGTTCGCCTTCTCGGTGCCGAACGTCTTGAAGCCCAAATCACCCGGCGTGAAGTAGAACTTCTCGTAGTAGCGCGGATCGTCGGGGATGTGCATCTTGCGGTACTTGCCGACGTAGCCGCGGTCGCGGTCCACGACGGAGATCGTGTTGTGGTACAAGCCCGCCGCGCGGCGCTCGAACAGGCTCACGATGATCGCAACGCCGGCTTTCTTTGCGACGTCGGCGAACAGCTCAGTCGTCGGCCCGGGGATGGCCTCCGCCAGGTCGAAGAATGCCGCGTCCTCGGTCTGGCAGAAGTAGCGCGAGCGGAACAGCTCCGGCAGGCAGACGACGTCCGCCCCCTGCTTGATGACGTCCCGCGTCATCTCGAGCGCCTTCTCCGTGTTCTCGGCCGGGTTGTCCGAGCAGCGCATCTGCACGACACCGACCTTGACCGTCTTTTGTTTGCCGTTGTCGCTCATCGGTCTACTCCTTGTTCTCGGTCGTCGTGTCGTAATAGGTCTGCGTGTCGAAGAATGCCATGTACTGGTCGAGGATCTGCATCGCGCGCTTCGGCCGCACGGCGCCGCTGTCGATCTTTTCCTTGATCAGATCCTGCATGCGCCGCCGCAGGTCGTTCGGGAAATACTGCACCTGCGCGAGCATGTCGTGCACCGCGCTGCCCGGGATCGACTTTTCCAGCCAGAAGTTGTTCTCTTCCTCGGCGTCACCGTAGACGTGTACCTCACTGACGCGGCCGAACAGGTTGTGCGCGTCGCCCATGATGTCCTGGTAGGCGCCCATCAGGAACACGCCGAGGTAGTAGGGCTCGCCGTCGTTCAGCGGGTGAAGCTCAAGAAAGCTGTTGTCTTCGTTCGCGGATACGTACTGGCCCACCTTGCCGTCCGAATCGCAGGTCAGGTCGACGAGCATCGTACGCCGCGTCGGGCGCTCGTCGAGTCGCGCAAGCGGCATGATCGGGAACGGCTGGTCGATGGCCCAGTGGTCGAGCATCGACTGGAATACCGAGAAATTGCACAGGTACTGGTCGACGAGCAGCTCCTCGAGTTTCTGCATCTGGATCGGCGGCGGCTCGGGCTCCATCTCGCGCAGCCGAGCGAGCGCCGCGGAGCAGGCGCTCCAGTACAGGCGCTCGACCTGTGCGTTGTCCGCCAGTGACAGGTAGCCCATGCCGAACAGGGTCGACGCTTCCTGGTGGGCGACCTCGATGTCGTGGTAGGCCTCGACGATGGTGGCGACGCCGTCACTCAGGGCCTCGTCGCTGCGCAGCCACTCGAGCGTGGCGTACAACGCGCCCACCAGCCTGTGCGCATCGGCCGGCGGTGCATAGTCGTCGCCCGCGCGATCCTTGCGAAACGCACCGAGTGTTTCGACGACCAGGATCGAGTGGTGCGCGGTCATCGCGCGACCGCTCTCGGAAACGAGGATCGGCGGCGGCACGTCGCGCTCGTTGCAGACTTCCTGCACGGCCGACACGATCGTGTTCGCGTACTCCTGCAGGCCGTAGTTGATGCTGCCGTCCTCGAAGCTGCCGGTGTAGTTGACGCCGACGCCGCCACCGACGTCCAGGTAGCGGATGTTCACGCCGCGGCCGACGAGCTCCGCGTAGATCTGCGACATTTCCTTCGCGGCCGCGCGCAGTTGCTGGATCTCGGTGATCTGGCTGCCGAGGTGGAAGTGCAGCAACACGAACGCGTCTTTCGCGTGTTCGGCTTCCAGGCGGTCGACAATGTCGATCAGCTCCGGCAGCGAGATGCCGAACTTCGAGCGGTAACCGCCCGACGCCGCCCATTTTCCGGCGCCGGTCGTTCGCAGCCGCACGCGCACGCCGAACTGGGACGTGACCGACTCCCGTTTGGCAATGGACATGAGCTGCTCGAACTCGACGTATTTCTCCATCACCGGGATGACGTTTTTGCCGAGCGTCTGCGCCGCGACGATCAGCGACAGCATCTGCGGGTCCTTGACGCCGTTGCAGACGAGCAGGCCGTCGTCGTCAGACAGGTGCGGGATCGTTGCGACCAGCTCGGCCTTCGAGCCGCACTCGAGGCCCAGCCCGTAAGGTTTGCCCGCCGCGATGACTTCCTCCAGCACTTCGTGGAGCTGGTTCACCTTGACCGGGTAAACGCCGCGGTAGACGTTCTGGTAGTCGACGCTCTCGATCGCTTCGGCAAACGCGCGGTTCAGCCGTTTCACGCGCGCATGCAGGATGTCCTGGAAGCGCAGCAGCAGCGGAAAGCGGATGCCGCGAGCCCGCGTCTCCTCCAGCACGTCCATGATGTCGATGGTGAGGTCGTCGCCGTCGATCGGGCGGACGACCACGTGCCCGGCCTCGTTGACGTCGAAGAATCCGTCGCTCCAGCCCTCGACGCGGTAGTGCGCCGCCGCGTCGTCGACGGTCCAGTTGTCGGTCGTGCTCATCCGTTCGGTCCGCCTACTGGCCGAGTACGTCGGCGAAGATCAGCGGTGCCACGATCGTCGCATCGGACTCGATGATGAACTTCGGCGTGTCCGCGGACAGCTTGCCCCATGTGATCTTCTCGTTCGGCACGGCACCCGAGTAAGAGCCGTAGCTCGTCGTCGAGTCGCTGATCTGGCAGAAATAGCCCCAGCGCGGGATATCGGCTTTGCGCAGGTCCTGCTCCAGCATCGGGACGACGCAGATCGGGAAGTCGCCGGCGATGCCGCCGCCGATCTGGAAGAAGCCAATCGATGCGTCGTACGCCGTCTTCTCGTACCAGCCGGCGAGCATCATCATGTACTCGATGCCGCTGCGCACGGTGTGCACGTTGCCGATCTCGCCGGTGATGCAGTGCGACGCGTAGATGTTGCCGAGTGTCGAGTCCTCCCAGCCCGGCACGATGATCGGCAGGTCGCGTTCGCAGGCCGCGACCAGCCAGCTGTCTTTCGCGTCGATCTGGTGGTGTTCGTCCAGCTTGCCCGAGCGGATCATCTGGTACATGAACTCGTGCGGGAAATAGGCCTCGCCGGCCTTGTCGGCCGCCTGCCACAGGTCGAGGATCACGTGCTCGATGCGCCGGATCGCTTCTTCTTCCGGGATGCAGGTGTCCGTGACCCGGTTCAGGTGCCGGGCCAGCAGTTTTTCCTCGTCGTCGGCCGTCAGCTCGCGGTAGTTCGGCACGCGCACGTAATGGTCGTGCGCGACCAGGTTGAATATGTCTTCCTCGAGGTTCGCGCCGGTGCAGCAGATCGCGTGCACCTTCTCCTGGCGGATCATCTCAGCGAGCGAAAGGCCGAGTTCCGCCGTGCTCATGGCGCCGGCCAGCGTCATGAACATGACGCCGCCGTCGTCGAGGTGGCGCTTGTACGCGTCGGCGGCGTCGATCAGCGCCGCGGCATTGAAGTGCCGGTAATGATGATGGATGAAATCGCGAATCGCGGTCATTGAAGGTCTCCGGAAATCTTTTTCATTTAAACACAGGTACCTGCTGGCTCAGGCAGTGAAACGTGCCGAGCCCGAGCACGAGGTCCGTGCAGTCGATCGCGACGACGTCGCGCCCCGGGAACGCCCCGGCCAGCACCTGCCGCGCGGCTTCGTCGCCGGGGTCGTTGAACGCCGGCATGATGACGGTATTGTTGCCGATGTAGAAATTCGCGTAGCTCGCGGGCAGCCGGTCGCCCTCGAACTCGACGGGTCCCGGCATCTGTATCTCGAGCACCTCGAGCGGCCGGCCGTCGGCCAGGCGTACCGTGTCGAGGCGCTCGCGGTTCTCGGCCAGCATGGCGTGATTCTCGTCCGACACGTTGCGCTCGACGACCGTCACCACGCGGTCCTCGGCGATGAAACGCGTGAGGTCGTCCACGTGCCCGTCCGTGTCGTCGCCGACGATGCCGTCGCCGAGCCAGATGATCTGCGAAACGCCGAGCGTGTCGCGCAGGCGCTGCTCGACGTCCTCGCGCGACAACGACGGGTTGCGGTTCGGGTTGAGCAGGCACTGCTCCGTCGTCAGCAGCGCGCCGGCGCCGTTCACGTCGATCGAGCCGCCTTCCAGCACCATGTCGATCGTCTCGCAGGGCACGCCGAGCACCGCCGCCATCTGCGGCGGGATTACGTCGTCGAGGTCCCACGGCGGGTATTTCCCGCCCCAGGCGTTGAAGCCGAAATCGAGCGCGAGGCCCTCGGGGCCGTCGTCGCCGTCGCGCGTGACGAAGATCGCGCCGTGGTCGCGGCACCAGGCATCGTTCGTCCGGAACCGGTGGAAGCGGACGTTCGCCGCGTTCGCCTTGCCCTCGAGCAGCCCGGCGACGTGCCGCTCGTGCGCTTCGTCGAGCACGTTGATGCGCACGAGCTCGCCGGCCGCGAGCGCGGCGACGAAACGCACCATGACGGGCTCGACCGGCTCGAACCTGCCGGGCCAGCTGTCGCGCTTGTGCGGCCACGACAGCCAGGTCGCCTGGTGTGGCGACCATTCTGCGGGCATCGAGTATCCACGGCCGGCGGGCAAGCCGGCGTTCAGGTGTTTGTCAGGCATGCCCGTATTCTAAGGGCGCAGGCACGCCGCTGTGCAAGACATTGCGATCAGTCAGGCTGCTCCACCGCGACCTCGTCGCCGGTGTACGAGATTGACGCTTCCGGCGCCGCATCGCCGGGGCCGCCGATCCAGCGCACCGTAACCTGGCGCTCTTGTGCCATGCCGTCGAAGTCGCCGGTGCGCGCGCCGACGGTGACAGCGCCGGTCTTGTCGTCGTACGAAACCGGGATGCGCGACCACGCGCCGGACTCGTACGCCCGGCTGATGCCATCGTCCTCGTAGATCTCGAACCGGCCGTCGGCGCCGGTGTAGACGTTGAGCACCAGCGGCGCATTCAGGCTCTCGCCCGTGTGCTGGATGTCCGGGCCTGTGGGCACGATCGAGCCGGCACGTACGAACAGCGGCATCCGCGCAAGCGGTGCTGCCGCGGCTATCGTCTGCCCGCCGGCGTGGCGTTCGCCGGTGTCGAAGTCGTACCAGTCCGTGCCTGCAGGCAGGTACACCGGCCGACTGCGGGCGCCAGGCTCGTGCACGGGCGCAACGAGCAGCGCCGGCCCGAACAGGTACGCGTCCGTGACGCCGCGCGCCTGCGCATCATGCGGGAAGTCTATTGCGAGGCCGCGCATGATCGTGCCGTCGCGGTGGTAGGCATCGCCCGCGAGCGTGTACACGTACGGCATCAGCCGGTAGCGCAGCTTCGTGTAATGGACGAGGCTGTCGTAGACCTCGGTGCCTTCGTCCGCGAGGTTGAAGATTTCGCGGTACGGGTTCTGGCCGTGCGAACGGAACAGCGGGGCAAACGCGCCGAACTGGAACCAGCGCAGATTGATCTCCTGCCAGCTCGCACGGTGTTCGGCCGGCATCTCGTCGAAGCGGCCCACGGCGCCGCCCGGGAACCAGCGGTAGTGGTCTTCCGGCGTGAAGCCGCCGATGTCGAACGTCCAGTACGGCATGCCCGCGAAGCCGACGCTGATGCCCGCCGCGATCTGTTCGCGCAGGTTCGACCATCGCGTGACGATGTCGCCGCTCCAGATCGCGGACCCGGTGCGCTGGATGCCGCCGAAGCCCGAGCGCGTCAGGATGAAGCTGCGCTTGTCCGGATCGGTTTCGCGCTCGCCCTCGTGCACGGCTTCCGCGTGCGGCAGCGCGTAGGCATTGAAAAGCTCGGCGCCGGTTCCCATCGCGTTTGGCGTCATCGCGTCCTTGCGGTGCTCGAACGACAGGTTCGAGTGCATGTCGGGCTCGACAGCATCGAGCCACCACGCGTCGAAGCCATGCACGTTCAGCGAGTCGCGCATCTGTTCCCAGTAGAGGCGGGCGCAGTCGGGGCTGAACGCGTCGTAAAACGCGTTCAGGTACCCGGGCGCGATCCAGTCGATGTTTTCTTCCTCGATGTTCTTGTTGAACATGCAGCCCTGCGCGTCCAATTCCTTGTAGTGGTCCGTCGTCGGGTAGAACTTCGGCCACACGGAGATCATGATGTTCGCGCCGAGTGCGTGCACCGCGTCCACCATCGCGGACGGGTCGGGGAAAAACGCGGGGTCGAAGTCGTGGCTGCCCCAGGCGTCGACGGGCCAGTAGGACCAGTCGAGGACGATGTTGTCGATCGGGATCTCTCGCTCGCGGTATTCCTTCAGCACGTCCAGCAGCTCGTCCTGCGACTTGTAGCGCTCGCGGCTCTGCCAGTAGCCGAACGCCCACTTCGGCAGCATCGTCGCCTTGCCGGTCAGGCGCCGGTAACCGGCGACCACGTCTTCCGGCGTGTCGCCGGCGACGACGTAGTAGTCGATGATGCGGCCCGCGTCCGCGGCGAGCGACAGCGTGCCGGCGTCGGCCGGCGGAGGCGGCGCGTATTGCGCCAGCCGCAGGTAGCCGCCCTGTGCGCGCCAGTCGATCTCGAGCGCCGCTTTTTTGCCGGCGGCCAGGTCGACGGTCGCGTCGTGGTACCAGGGGTTCCAGTTCATGCGCCAGCGGTCGACGAGCGTGTCGCCATCGAGTCTCATCGTCGCGTAGCCGCTCGAATAGAGCCGCAGCTCGTGCGCGCCGCCGGCCCTGGGCGCAATGCTGCCGCGCCACTCGACGCGCAGGTCCTGTGCGTCCGCTGTCTCCGGCGGAAACGGGTTTTCCTTCGTATTGCCCTGCGCGAGGAACTGGTAGTCGATGTCGGTCTCGACGCGCTCGAGGAGGAGTTCGTCGCCGTCGTAGTAGCGCGCGGTGAGGCCGCCCGGTTCACCGGCCGCGTCGTACAGGTCGAACGCGTCCGCGACCGGGGCGGCCGGCGAGGGCGCGCCGAGGCGCGAGATCGCGGCAGAGTTCCACAGGAGGCCGTAGCCGTTCGTCGACGTGAGAAACGGCACGGTGATGATGATGTTGTGAGTGGTCAGCTCGACGTTCTCGCCGGCCAGGTCCACGAGGCCGTCCTGGCGCTGGCCGAGGCCGTACAGCGACTCGCCGTCGTTGCGCTCGAAGCGCTGCCGGACCGCGTAGCCCTGTTGTCCGCGTTCGCGGCTGCTCTCGGCCAGCAGGGTCTTTCCGTTCGCGTCAGTGAATCGCACGGTGCCGGTGTCGAGATCGATCGACGCGGCGATGCCGGCGGCCCGCACTTGCAGGCGGCCGTCACGCTCCTCGGCAGAGAAGTCTGCGCTGCCGGCATCGGCGACGACCATCATCGTGTCGACCGCGGCGTCGATGTCCGCGGCGCTGCCCGCCGTCACGCGCAGTGACCGGTCGTCGACGACCTGGACCCGCACCCGGGGGAACTCGGCGCCGGGCACCTCCACGACGACGCCGGCGGCGTCCTGCGTCCAGCCGGACGACACCGCCGCGGCGTCGTCCGCGGGGCCCGAACAGCCCGCAACGGCGACCAGGGCAATCAGGGGCAGAGCAGCGGGGAGTCTCCGGGTCTTCATAGCGGCGGCACCACGTCAGGTTGGCGGGTGGCCTGCGCGCACGGCTTGCCGGCCCCCCGACGGCAATGTGAGCGCTACCGTAGCATTACCGCGGCGGCGAGAAAACGCATGTCATACAATTCACCGCGGCGCGCGGCGTTCGCCGACTCCGCGTCCGATTTCACTGTCATTTTCGATCAGGAACAGGACAATACGGCCCTTTTGCGGCCGGCCGGGTCCCCGGCCGCCGCGACCAGCCCGAGGAAAACCATGCGCATCGACGCCATAGCGATCGGCCACGAGCCACCGAACGACGTCAACGTCATCATCGAGGTGCCGATCGGCGGCCAGCCGATCAAGTACGAACTGGACAAGGAGGCCGGCGCCCTGGTCGTCGACCGCTTCCTGTACACGCCGATGTCCTACCCGGGCAACTACGGCTTCGTCCCGCACACGCTGTCCGACGACGGCGACCCGATCGACGTGCTCGTCTGCAATACGCGCGAGCTGGTCCCCGGCTGCGTGATCAACGTGCGCCCGATCGGCGTCCTGATCATGGAGGACAACGCCGGCCAGGACGAGAAAATCATCGCCGTCCCGTCAGAGCGCACGACGAAGCGCTACGACCACGTGCGCAACTACAGCGACATGCCGATCATCACGCTGCAGCAGGTCGAGCACTTCTTCGAGCACTACAAGGATCTCGAACCCGGCAAATGGGTGAAGATCGGCGACTGGCACGGCAGGGACGTCGCGCAACGGCTCATCGTCGAGGCGATCGAGCGCGGCCGACGCCCGGCCGAGGAGTTTCGGCGCCGTCAGAGCGACGCGTAGAAGTCCTCCATCCGCTTGCGCTCCGCAGCGTCCGGCAGGCGGCCGTGGGCGGCCATCATGTTGTCCTCCACGTGCCGCACTTTCGTCATCCCGGGGATGGCGACGGTCGCCGCCGGGTGCGAGATCGCGTACTTCAGCAGGAATTGCGCCCAGGAATGGCAGTCGAACGCCTGCGCCCAGTCGGGCAATGCCTCGTTGCCGACACGCTCGAAGATCCGTCCGCCGCCGAAGCCGCGATTGATGATCACGGCCATGCCCCGATCGGCTGCCAGCGGCAGCAGGCGCTCGGCCGCGACCTGCTGCTCCAGTGAATAATTCACCTGGATGAAATCCAGTTCCTCGGCCCGCATCACTTTCTCGAAGTCGCCGTATTGCGATTCGTTCGAAGTCGTGATGCCGATGTAGCGGATGCGGCCCTCCTGCTTCCACTCGCGCAGAACCGGCAGCGCTTCCTGCCAGCCGCGCAGGTTGTGCACCTGCATCAGGTCGAAGTCCGCGGTGCCGAGTTTCTCCGAGGACTCCGACATCTGGCCATTCGTCGCGTCCCCGGCGTTCTCGAGATCGGTCTTCGTCGCGATGAACATGTCGTCGGTGATGTCGAGCGCCTGCATCAGGTCACCCAGCACCGATTCCGACGACCGGTACATCGGCGCCGTATCGATCACCGTACCGCCGAGTTCCTGGAACCGGGCGAGGGCCGCCCGCAGCGGCGCACGCTCGTCCTCGCCGGCGCCCACGCCGTAGCGATTCGTGCCGAGGCCGATGACCGGAATCTTCTCGCCGCTCGACGGGATGGCCTTCCTGATCAGGTGCTCGGGTCCGGCATGCGCTGCACCCGTACCGAGTGCGAGACCGGCGCCGGCCGCGAGGGTAGCCTTGTTGAATTGGCGGCGGGAAAGTTTCATGGTGTCCTCCTGTTTTCATGATGGACAGCGAAAGCGCGGCTGCGTTCCGTGGCGGGCCACTATATTATGCAGTCCGTGGTTCGCATGCCGAGGGGGTTCAAGGATGCCGGGGTTGTATTTCGAGGAGTTTGCGGTCGGCCAGGTCTTCGACCATCCGATTCGCCGGACGGTCACGGAAACCGACAACGTACTGGTAACCACTCTCACGCACAACCCGGCGGCGCTGCACCTCGACGCGGAGTACATGAAGCAGACCGAGTTCGGGCGGGTGCTGGTCAACAGCTGCCTGACGCTGTCGCTGATGGTGGGCATCTCCGTCAACGACACGACGCACGGCACTACCGTCGCAAACCTCGGCTGGGACGAGGTGCGGTTCCCGGAGCCGGTATTTGTCGGTGATACGCTCCGGATCCGGACCGAGGTGCTGGACGTCCGCGAAAGCCGGTCACGACCCGACAACGGCATCGTCGTGTTCGAACACCGGGCCTATAACCAGAACGACGACCTCGTAGGGAGCTGCAAGCGCTCGGCGCTGATGCTGAAGAAGCCGGCATGATTCGCAGTTTCCTGTTCACACCCGCGGACGACGAGCGAAAGGTCGAGAAAGCGCTCGCGTCGCAGGCCGACGCCGTCATTCTCGATCTCGAGGACTCCGTCGCGCCGGCGAACCGGCCGGCAGCGCGGCGCATTGCGGCACGCCACGCGAAAGCGCGCGAACAAGTGTGGATCCGGATCAATCCGCTCGACTCCGAGGATGCGGACGTCGATCTCGAGGAAGTCGTGGGCGGCGGACCCGCGGGCATCGTGTTGCCCAAACCCGAGAGCGCCGGCGACGCGATCGACCTCGCCGTCCGGCTGGACGAACTCGAGGCTGAACACGACCTGCCGGCGGGCGCCATCCGCATCCTGCCGATCTGCACGGAGCGGCCGGAGGCGCTGTTCGCGCTCGGCGGCTACCGGGATGCCACGCCGAGGCTGGCGGGGCTGGCCTGGGGTGCCGAGGACCTGAGCACTGCGGTGGGCGCGCGAACCGCGCGCGCCCCTGACGGCGCGTGGCTGCCGCCATACGAACTGGCGCGTTCACTGTGCCTGTTTGGCGCCGCCGCGGCCGGCGTTGCGGCCATCGACACCGTGTACACGGATTTTAGGGATGCCCGCGGGCTGGGCGAATATGCGGCCCGCGCGCGGCGCGACGGCTTTACCGGCATGTTCGCGATACACCCCGCGCAGGTAGCCGTCATCAACGACGCGTTCCGGCCAACGCCGGAAGAGATCGACACGGCGCGGAAGATCGTCGAACTGTTCGACGCGAATCCCGGTGCGGGTACGCTCGGCCTGGACGGCCGGATGCTCGACCGGCCGCACCTCGAACAGGCAAGGCGCCTGCTCGACGTTGCCGGGCGCGTCGGGTCCACGGAAGAATGAGAACAGGCAAGGTGAAGGGTTATGAGTGAGCAGGCAATCTATCCGGTGAGTGACGCGGCTCGTGCACGTGCGCTGATTGACGAGGAACGCTACACGTCGATGTACCGGGCGTCCGTCGAGGACAGCGAGGCGTTCTGGGCGGAACAGGCCCGCCGCATCGACTGGATCCGGCCGTTTACGCGCGTGCGCGACGTGTCCTACGACAAGTCGGACCTGCACATCCGCTGGTACGACGACGGCAGCCTGAATGCCTGCTACAACTGCGTCGACCGGCACCTCGACACCCGCGGCGACGACGTCGCGATCATCTGGGAAGGTGACGATCCGGCGCGCGACCTGAGTATCACGTATTCCGAGTTGCACCGCCGCGTCACCCGCTTCGCGAATGCATTGAAATCACTCGGCGCGAAGAAGGGCGATCGCATTACGATCTACATGCCGATGATCCCGGAAGCGGCGTATGCCATGCTGGCCTGCGCCCGCATCGGCGCCGTGCATTCGGTGGTGTTCGGCGGCTTTTCGCCGGACGCACTCGCCGGCCGGATCGCCGACTGCGAGTCCAACATCGTGATCACCGCGGACGAGGGCTTGCGCGGCGGCAAGAAAGTCCCGCTGAAAGCGAACGTGGACGTCGCGGCGTCGAATGCACAGGTCACGACGCTCGAGCACGTTCTCGTGGTTCGCAACACCGGCGCCGACATCGACTGGACCGACGGCCGCGACGCCTGGCTGCACGACCGGGAGAGCGACGCGGAGTGCCCGTGCGAGGAGATGAATGCCGAGGACCCGCTGTTCATCCTGTACACGTCGGGCTCGACCGGCAAGCCGAAGGGCGTTCTGCACACGACCGGCGGCTACCTCGTCTACGCGGCGCTGACGCACGAGGTCGTGTTCGACTATCACCCCGGCGACATTTACTGGTGCACGGCCGACGTCGGCTGGGTCACGGGGCACACCTACATCGTCTACGGCCCGCTGGCGAACGGCGCGACCACGCTGATGTTCGAGGGCGTGCCGAATTACCCGGACAGCTCCCGCTTCTGGCAGGTCTGCGACAAGCACGCCGTCAACATCTGTTACACGGCGCCGACCGCGATCCGCGCACTGATGCGCGACGGCGATGCGCCGGTGAAGAAGACGTCGCGCAAGTCGCTGCGCCTGCTCGGTTCCGTGGGCGAGCCCATCAACCCCGAGGCCTGGGAGTGGTACTACAACGTGGTCGGCGACGGTCGCTGCCCGATCGTCGACACGTGGTGGCAAACCGAGACGGGCGGCATCCTGATCAGCCCGCTGCCCGGCGCCACGGCGTTGAAGCCCGGGTCCGCGACGAAGCCCCTGTTCGGCGTGCAGCCCGCGATCGTGGACGGCGAGGGCGAGGCCCTCGAAGGTGCGACCGAGGGCAACCTCGTTCTTCTGGACAGCTGGCCCGGGCAGATGCGCACCGTGTACGGCGATCACCAGCGCTTCATCGACACCTATTTCTCGACGTTTCCCGGCCGCTACTTCACCGGCGACGGCGCGCGGCGCGACGAGGACGGCTACTACTGGATCACCGGTCGCGTCGACGATGTGCTGAACGTCTCGGGGCACCGCATGGGCACCGCGGAAGTCGAAAGTGCGCTGGTCGCGCATCACCAGGTCGCGGAAGCCGCGGTCGTCGGCTACCCGCACGACATCAAGGGGCAGGGCATCTATGCTTACGTCACGCTGATGGCCGGTGTCGAGCCGTCGGATGACCTCAAGACCGAACTCGCGAACTGGGTGCGCAAGGAGATCGGCCCCATCGCAAAGCCGGACCTGATCCAGTGGGCGCCCGGCTTGCCGAAGACGCGTTCCGGGAAAATCATGCGGCGCATCCTGCGCAAGGTGGCCGCAGACGATTTCGGCAACCTGGGGGATACGTCGACGCTGGCCGACCCGGCGGTCGTCGAGGACCTGATCGAGAACCGCCAGAACCGCGCCTGATGCGGCCGTCAGGCGGCGGTGTCGTCGTCGAACAGGTCGTTGAAGCTTTCGTCGAAGTCGATGGACGGAGCGGCACCGTCGTCGGCGGCCGCGAACACTTCCGCCGAACGGTCGGTGACCGCATCCGCCTCGCGTTCGACCGGCGGCGCTGCCGCGGCGGCGGCCGGCAGAACGGCATTGGGCTGGGTGCGTGACGGGGTCACGGCATCGAGGCGCTTGGCGTCGGCAATCTGGCGCTCGTAGCGGTTGACGAACTCCTCGGCGACGAGTTGCGGCAAGCGATTCGATCCCTTCTCGGTCAGCACCGGGTACAGGTCGCAGTACATCTGCCAGAACTTCAAGCGCTCGAGAAAACCGAGGAACGGCTTCGTGTTGCCGTCGCGCCGAAACGTTGCCTGAAGCTCGTCCGGGTCGAAGCGGTCGGCGAACTCCCCGAACGCGTGCTGCATGGCGTCGAGTATCGCGGCCTGGTGGTGCTGCAGGTCGCGGCACACCTCCCGCGCGGCATCGCGCGGCCCCAGGTATTCGCCTTCCCGGCCGACGAGCAGCTGCATGACCGAGTCGCCCGGATTCTCGGACAGCTTCATCGGGTTGTTGTGACGCGGCAGCACCGTCGTCTGGTCGAGGTTGAATGAGATCTTGAGTTCGCGCCGGCCCACCAGCATGCGGCTGATGCCCTCGACGAGCTCGCGCAGCACCTGGCCGGCATTCTGCAACACTTCCGCGGGGTCGACGGACGGGTGCAGGTCGGCCCGGCTGACGCCGACGCCGTCGAGGAACGTATCGAACAGGTCTTCCGCCGAAATCGGCACTGTCTGCGATTCACCTTTCGCTGCGCGCGCAGGCTTCAGCACCGGCTTCGATGCCGGTTTCGCCGCGGGCTTCGGCGCCGGTTTTGCCGCAGGCTTCGCGGGCTTTGGCGCCGGCTCCGGATCGCCCCACAGCGAGGAACTGAAGTCGACCTGGTCGACGAGTTCGTCCTCGTCGATGAGCTGCATGCCGGTGCGCAACGAGGCCTCGGCGACTTTCTCTTCGATCGGCTCGGGGAGTTCGGTTTGCGAGCCTTCGAGCGGCATGACGATGCTCTCGCCGCGGTCGAGCGTGACCGCGATCTCGAAGTCGCCCATGCGCAGCTTGTCGCCGTTGAACAGTCGTCGCGGATTGCCCTTGCCGACCGGCTCGCGCTCGCCATTGACGTACACGCCGTTCGAACTCGTGTCCGCCAAGTAATAGACGCCGCCCTTGTAGTCGATCGTGGCGTGACGGCCCGAGATATAACGGTCCGGGTCCGGCAGGATCCAGTCGTTCTGCAGGGAGCGGCCGATCGTGCCGCCTTCCTCGCCAAACTCGCGCACGGCGTCGTCGCCGACGATGTCGCGGTGGTCGCTGATGATTTCCAGGTGCAACGGCATGGGCGGTACTCGCGCGTGGCCGGTTCCGCGCGGCACCGTGCCGGCGGACGTCATGTCATCGATGAATTGTGCCGACCGTCAAGGGCTTATGCTGCCGAGCGGTTCACATAACGGGGCACGCGTCCGCACCGCCGGCGTCACAATATGGTAAATGCAGCCCAAAATCGGCCCGCGCGGCGCGCGGCCGGCATTTCGCCAGGCCAGGCCGGAATTCGGTACACTGCGCGCCCCGGCGGGCGGTCCGCGACGTTCTGTATCCCATGAGCACCAAACGGCTGTACAAGGTCATCTTCCTGAACCAGGGACAGGTCTACGAGGTGTACGCAAAGAGCGTGGGCCACGGGGATCTGTTCGGCTTCGTCGCCGTCGAGGCGCTGGTGTTCGGCGAACGCACCACGGTCGTGGTCGACCCCTCCGAGGAGAAGATCAAGGGCGAGTTCGAAAACGTCCGTCGCTCGTACATTCCGCTGCATTCGATCGTCCGCATCGACGAGGTGGACAAGCAGGGGACCAGCAAGGTGTCGAAGTTCGAGGGCGGCAACGTGGCGCAGTTTCCCGTGCCGATCTACACGCCGGGCGACAAGCCCGGCTGATCGCCCGAGCGGCTATTGCCTCCGTTTCGGGGTCCGGTATCATCGCGTTTTCCGCCCCCCGTTACCTCCAGACCGACAAGGCCAGCGCATTGTCCGATCCCGCACCCGTGGCGCCCCCCTCCACGACCCTCCTGGAGCTGCCCGGCCAGTCGGCATTGTCGGATTTCCGGCGGGACAAGCTGACGCGCCGGCTGCAGCGCGCGGACGACCGCGTTAAGGACGTCCAGGCGCGCTACACGTATTTCGCCCACCTGTCGGCGCCGCTGTCCAACGAGCACCGTGACCGCCTGCAGGCGCTGTTGCTGTCCGGCAGCCAGCCGGAGGCGCTGAAGCGGCAGGCTGCCACGCTGTACGTGGTGCCGCGCCCCGGGACGATTTCGCCGTGGTCGTCGAAAGCGACCGACATTGCACGCGTCTGCGGGATCGACGAGGTCCGGCGGATCGAGCGCGGCATCTGCTACGCGATCACGTATCGGCGCGCCGTGGACGAACACGACCGCTTCGCGCTGGCGCCCTTGTTGCACGATCGCATGACGGAGGCGGTCCTCGGGCACGCGGAAGACGCGGCATGCCTGTTCGCCGAGCACGCACCGGCGCCGCTCGGCGTGGTATCGCTGGGCGACGACGGCCGGGCCGCACTGGAGCGCGCCAATGCCGAACTCGGGCTTGCACTGTCCGACGACGAGATCGCCTACCTGCTCGAGAATTACGCCGCGCTCGGCCGTGATCCGACCGATGCCGAGCTGATGATGTTCGCGCAGGCGAACTCCGAACACTGCCGGCACAAGATCTTCAACGCGGACTGGGTCATCGACGGCGTCGCGACGGACCAGCGGCTGTTCGGGATGATCCGGACCACGACCGAAGCAAGCCCCGACGGGGTGCTGTCCGCGTACTCGGACAACGCCGCCGTGATCGAGGGTTTCAACGGCCGCCGGCTGCAGCCGGACCCCCATTCGCGGGCGTACACCTGGTGCGACGAACCGGTGCACATCCTGATGAAGGTCGAGACGCACAACCACCCGACCGCGATCTCGCCGTTTCCGGGAGCGGCAACGGGCTCGGGAGGCGAGATCCGCGACGAGGGCGCGACCGGCCTCGGCGCGAGGCCGAAGGCCGGGCTGACCGGCTTCAGCGTGTCGCACCTGCGTATCCCGGGGTACGCGCAGTCCTGGGAGATCGACTTCCCGCACCCCGACCGGATGGCGACGCCGCTCACGATCATGCTCGAAGGCCCGATCGGCGGCGCGGCGTTCAACAACGAATTCGGCCGGCCGAACCTCGCCGGGTACTTCCGCACGTTCGAAGCGCGCGTCCCGGGGCTGGCGGACAACGAGATCCGCGGTTACCACAAGCCGATCATGATCGCGGGCGGCGTCGGCAATGTGCGCGCGGAGCACGCGCTCAAGCGCGATGTACCGGCCGGCGCGCGCATCGTCATCCTCGGCGGCCCCGCGATGCTGATCGGGCTCGGTGGCGGCGCGGCCTCCAGCGTCGCGAGCGGCACGTCGAGCGAGGACCTGGATTTCGCATCGGTCCAGCGCGGAAACCCGGAGATGGAGCGCCGCGCCCAGGAAGTCATCGACCGGTGCACGGCGATGGGCGAGAAGAACCCGATCCTGCTGGTGCACGACATCGGCGCGGGCGGATTGTCGAACGCGGTGCCCGAGGCCGTCGATCACAGCAAGCTCGGGGCGCGCGTCGAACTGCGCGACGTCGACAACGCCGAGCCGGGACTTTCGCCGATGGCGATCTGGTGCAACGAGGCGCAGGAGCGCTACGTTCTGATTGTCGGTGACGACCGCATCGACGAGTTCCGCGACATCTGCGCTCGTGAACGCTGCCCGGCCGCGGTCATCGGTACGCTGACCGACGACGGGCGGCTCGTGGTCAGCGACCGCGAGTTCGGCAACAACGTCGTCGATATGCCGATGCAGATGCTGCTCGGCAATCCGCCGAAGATGACCCGTGACGTGCAACGCCTGCCGACGCCGGACGACGGGCTGGACCTGTCCGGCATCGAGCTCGAGCAGGCTGCGTTGCGCGTGCTTCGCTTCCCCGCGGTTGCCGACAAGTCGTTTCTCATTCACATCGGCGACCGAACGGTCGGGGGCCTCACGGCCCGTGACCAGCTCGTCGGTCCGTGGCAGGTACCGGTTGCCGACGTCGCGATCACCTCGACGGGGTTCGGCTCCGTCACCGGCGAAGCCATGGCGATGGGGGAGCGCACGCCGCTCGCCGTCTACGACGCGCCGGCGTCCGGGCGTATCGCCGTTGCCGAGGCTCTGACGAACATTGCCGCGGCGCCGATCGAGGACATTCGCCGCGTGCGCCTGTCCGCCAACTGGATGGCAGCCGCCGGGCATCCGGGCGAGGACGCCCGCCTGTTCGACACCGTGGCTGCCGTCGTCAACGACCTGTGCCGGAAGCTCGGCATCGCCATCCCGGTCGGCAAGGATTCGTTGTCGATGCGCGCGACCTGGGACGCCGACGGCGAGTCCTACCAGGTGGTCGCACCGGTGTCGCTCATCGTGTCGGCGTTCGCACCGGTCACCGACGTGCGCGGGCACCTGACGCCGGAGCTCAAGCGGATCGACGAACCGAGTTACCTGCTGCTCGTCGACCTGGGCCGCGGGCGCAACCGGCTCGGCGGTTCCTGCCTCGCACAGGCGTACACGCGTACCGGCGGCGCGGTGCCGGACGTCGACGATCCCGACGCGCTGGCGGCGTTGTTTGCCGCGATCCAGGAACTGAACAGCCGCGACATGCTGCTGGCGTACCACGACCGCAGCGACGGCGGCCTGTTCGCGACGGTGGCGGAAATGCTGTTCGCCGGACGCCTCGGTGTCTCGCTGCAGGTCGCCGGCAGCGGCGACGCGTTGCTGGGTGCGCTGTTCGCGGAAGAGGTCGGCGCGGTCATGCAGGTCGCCAAGTCGAAGCTCACGCAAGTGCAGATGGTGCTCGACCGCCACGGCGTCACCGCGGAAGCGATCGGCCGGATCGAGGATAAGCCGCGCCTGCTCGTTCGCGGCGACGACGGCGTCGTGCTCGACCTGGATCGCCGCACGTTGCAGCGCGAATGGTCCGAGATGAGCTACCGGATGCAGGCGTTGCGCGACAATCCGCAGACGGCGAAAGAAGCCTTCGACGCGATTCAGGACGACGGCGATCCCGGGCTGAACGTGGCGCTGACGTTTGATCCGAACGACGACATCTCGCGCCCGTACCGGGGCGGCGGCAGCCAGCCGCGTGTGGCGATACTGCGCGAGCAGGGCGTCAACAGCCAGTACGAGATGGCGGCTGCGTTCCTGCGCGCGGGTTTCGCGCCCGTCGACGTGCACATGAGCGACCTGCTGGCCGGCCGCGACAGTCTCGCGAACTACCAGGGCGTCGTCGCCTGCGGCGGATTTTCCTACGGCGACGTACTCGGTGCCGGCGGCGGCTGGGCCAAGTCCATCCTGTACAACCTGCGCGCACGCGACGAGTTCGAGGCGTTCTTCACGCGCAACGACACGTTCGCGCTCGGCGTCTGCAACGGCTGCCAGATGTTCTCGCACCTGCGGGACCTGATTCCCGGCGCGGCGCATTGGCCGCGCTTCCTGCGCAACAAGTCCGAGCAGTTCGAGGCGCGCCTGAGTCTCGTGGAAGTCGTCGAAAGCCCGTCGCTGTTCCTGGCCGGCATGGCCGGGTCGCGCCTGCCGATCGCGACGTCACACGGCGAGGGCCGCGTGGTGTTCGACAACGACGCGGACCGCTGGTCCGCGTCGTACACGATAGCCGCGCGCTACGTCGACAACACGGGTGCGGTCGCGGACAGCTATCCCGCGAACCCGAACGGCTCGCTCGACGGTATCTGCGCACTGTCCAACGAGGACGGGCGCGTCACGATCATCATGCCGCACCCGGAGCGCGTTGCGCTGACGACGCAGAATTCCTGGCACCCGGACGACTGGGGCCAGGAAGGCCCGTGGATGCGCATCTTCCACAACGCCCGCGTCGCGGTGGGCTAGCATCGCGGGCGCGGTCGCCGGGAGTGCTTCGGGCGTCGTGTGGAGCGGCTCGAAGCACTCCCGGCGCCCGCGCTCGACATAGGTGGTGCGGCTAGCGCGTCAGGCGCTGGTGGCGAGGTCGCCGGCGGCTTCCTGAACGAAGAACTGCCGTACCTTGAGCGCGCGGGTGAGCTTGCCGCGCCGTACGAAGCATTGGTAGAAGAGGTCCTTCATGACCTCGAGCAGGATGCCGGCCTGTATGCGGTTCAACATCGGCAGGTTGTCTTCGCCCGTATCGAAGATGATCGTCTTGATCGGCGCGAAGCTCTCGTCATCGATCTCGGCGATGTCCTGCGCGACGATGACTTCCTCGTAGGCGCGCAGCTTGCTGCCGTCGCCCATCTCGCGGAACGCGGACTGCGCCGCACGGCGGCACATCGACGCGAACGCGTTGAAGCTGTTGTTCGAGTAGCAGTTCAACGCTTCCCGAAAGAGCAGCTCCGTGGCCTTCGGCAGGTAGGAGTGCGGGAAACGCTCGGCGGGGCGCTCGAGTTCCGCGAAATTGCGGTACAGCAGTACCGCATCATCGGTGAATTCCTTGATGGCGAAGCGCAGGAACACGGGTGCCTTGCAGGCATCACACTGGTAGACGAGCCCGACGTGTTTCGGGCGGGTCTCGATCAGCGGCGCCGCGTCCGGCACCGACTGTGGCGTCATGTTCGCAAATACGCCGCAATACGGGCATTCCAACGCCAGGCGCTCGCCCTCGTCGTTCGAAAAGCCGTCGCTACGGTGGAGCCGTATTGCCATCGCTCGTGTTCTCGTTGTGCCGGGCCGATTGTCGGTTTTGTGTCTGGCCCGAAAATCCAGTATGCATCAGGGCTTTAGGGCCCCAATCAACACTGGACATAATACGAGAAAATTCACCTCATGCGGTGAGTCGCTTGTACTTGATGCGGTGCGGGCTCGCGGCCTCCGCGCCCATACGGCGCTTCCGGTCCTCCTCGTAGTCGGCGTAGTTGCCGGGGAAGAACACGACTTCGCTGTCGCCCTCGAAGGCGAGGATGTGGGTCGCGATGCGGTCCAGGAACCAGCGATCATGCGAGATCACGACGGCGGAGCCCGGAAATTCGAGCAGCGCCTGCTCCAGCGCCCGAAGCGTCTCGACGTCCAGGTCGTTCGTGGGCTCGTCGAGCATCAGCAGGTTGCCGCCGGAGCGCAGCATCTTCGCGAGGTGCACGCGGTTGCGCTCGCCACCCGAGAGCAGGCCGATCTGCTTCTGCTGGTCGCCGCCGCGGAAATTGAAGCGGCCGACGTACGCGCGTGACGGCGTCTCGTAATTGCCGACCTTCAGGATGTCCTGGCCCTCGGAGATCTCCTCCCAGACGGTCTTGCTGTCGTCCAGCGCGTCGCGCGACTGGTCGACTGCGGCCACCTCGACCGTGTCGCCCAGGCGGATCACGCCGGCGTCGGGCTTCTCGGTGCCGGCGATCATGCGGAACAGCGTGGTCTTGCCCGCGCCGTTCGGCCCGATGACGCCCATGATGCCGCCCGGCGGCAGGATGAAGCTCAGGTCGTCGATCAGGAGTTTGTCGCCGAAGCCCTTTTTCAGGTTCTCCACTTCGAGGACGACGTCGCCGAGGCGCGGCCCCGGCGGAATGTAGATCTCGTTCGTTTCGTTGCGTTTCTGGTAGGTCTGCGACTGCAGCTCGTCGAACTGGCGCAGGCGCGCCTTGGACTTGGCCTGCCGTCCCTTCGGGTTCGTGCGCACCCACTCGAGTTCGGACTGCATCGCCTTCTGGCGGGCCTTCTCCGTGGCTTCTTCGCTCGCGAGGCGCTTTTCCTTCTGTTCGAGCCACGTCGAGTAGTTGCCTTCCCACGGGATGCCGTGGCCGCGGTCCAGCTCGAGAATCCAGCCGGCCACGTTGTCGAGGAAGTAGCGATCGTGCGTGACCGCGATCACGGTGCTCGGGTACTCGTCGAGGAAGCGCTCGAGCCACGCGACGGACTCGGCGTCGAGATGGTTCGTCGGCTCGTCGAGCAGCAGCATGTCCGGCTTCGACAGCAGCAGGCGGCACAGCGCGACGCGGCGCTTCTCTCCGCCGGAAAGCTTCGTGACGTCCGCATCCCACGGCGGCAGGCGGAGCGCGTCCGCGGCGATCTCCAGCGTGCGGTCCAGTTCCCAGGCGCCGGCGGCTTCAATGGCGTCCTGCAGCTTGCCCTGTTCCTCGAGGAGCGCGTTCATTTCCTCGTCGTCCATCGGCTCGGCGAACTTCATGCTGATCTCGTTGAAGCGGTCGACCAGCGCCTTTGTCTCCGCGACGCCTTCCTCGACGTTGCCGCGCACGTCCTTCGACGGGTCGAGCTCCGGCTCCTGCGGGAGGTAGCCGATGTTGATGCCGGGCTGCGGGCGCGCTTCGCCCTCGATCTCCGTGTCGATGCCGGCCATGATCCGGAGCAGGCTGGACTTGCCGGCGCCGTTCAGGCCCAGGACGCCGATCTTGGCGCCGGGGAAGAAGGACAGGGAAATATCGCGGAGAATGAACCGCTTGGGCGGGACCACCTTGGCCACGCGATTCATCGTGTAGATGTACTGCGCCATGGAGAAAACCGGGTTGTCAAAGACCGCGCATTATCCGGTATGCTGCGCCGATCGCAATGGTTCCGGCACTACATGGCCAACCCGGTGCAGGTCTACAAGGGAGACGAGATCGCCCGCTACGGCTTCGGCGACCCGCACCCGTTCGGCACGGACCGCCACGACGCTTTCCACACCGAACTGGCCGCCGCCGGCCTCGGTGAGGCCATCGAGTACGCCCACCCGCGCCGCGCCAGTGTCGACGAACTGCTCCTTTTCCACACGCCCGAGCACATCGACCGCGTCAGCCGGCAGTCCGAAACGGGCGAGGGCTTCCTTGACGACGGCGACACGCCGGCCGTGCGCGGCATTTTCGAGGCGGCCTCGGACGTAGTGGGCTCGGTGCTCGCGGCCACGGACCGCATCATGCACCGCGAGACCCGGCGAGCCTTCGTACCGATCGCCGGATTGCACCACGCGGCCCGTGACCGCGCCGCCGGGTTCTGCGTGTTCAACGACTGCGGCGTCGCCGCGGAGTACCTGCGGCGGCACTACGGGCTGACACGCATCGCCTACATCGATATCGACGCGCACCACGGCGACGGCGTGTTCTACGGCTTTGAGGACGACCCGGACCTGCTGTTCGCGGACATCCACGAGGACGGACGCTTCCTGTACCCCGGCACCGGGGCAGCCGGCGAGACGGGCCGCGGCCCGGCCGAGGGCACGAAGCTGAACCTGCCGTTGCCGCCGGGTGCCGACGACGCGGATTTCCTGCGCGAATGGGCCCGCGTCGAGGCCTATCTCGATGCCGCCCGGCCCGAGTTCATCCTGTTCCAGTGCGGCGCGGACAGCCTCGAGGGCGACCCGATCACGCACCTGTCCTTCACCGAGGAGGCGCACGCCGTGGCGGCCGAGGCCTTGTGCCGCATCGCGGACCGCCATTGCGACGGGCGCATCATCGGTACCGGCGGCGGCGGCTACAACCGCCGCAATCTCGCCCGCGCCTGGACCCGAGTCGTCGAGGCCTTCGCGGCCGCGGACTAGCCCGGACGCTGGAAATCGGGTGTTTAGCGCGCGGGGCCAGTCAGGTACCATCGCCGCTTTTCCCGCCGCTGCCACCGGAGAACCCTCGATGCTCGATACCAACTCGACGCTAGCCGCGTACGATCCCGACATTGCGCGTGCCATCGAGCAGGAAGAACGACGCCAGGAAGAGCACATCGAGCTCATCGCCTCGGAAAACTACACGAGTCCGCGCGTGCTGGCCGCCCAGGGGTCCGTGCTGACGAACAAGTACGCCGAGGGTTACCCCGGGAAGCGCTACTACGGCGGCTGCGAATACGTGGACGACGCCGAAACGCTCGCGATCGAGCGTGCGAAGGCGCTGTTCGGCGCGGACTACGCGAACGTGCAGCCGCACTCCGGCTCCCAGGCCAACGCGGCGGCCTGCATGGCGCTGCTGAAGCCGGGCGACACGCTGCTCGGCATGAGCCTGGCGGAAGGCGGGCACCTGACGCACGGCACGAAGGTCAACTTCTCCGGGCGACTGTACAACGCGGTGCAGTACGGCCTGGACGCCGACACCGGCCTGATCGACTACGACCAGGTCGAAGCCCTGGCGAAGGAGCACCGGCCGAAGCTCATCATTGCCGGTTTCTCCGCCTATTCGCGCGTCGTCGATTGGCAGCGTTTCCGGGACATCGCCGACAGCGTCGACGCTTACCTGATGGTCGACATGGCCCACGTCGCCGGCCTCGTCGCGACCGGCCACTACCCGTCGCCGATCAGTGTCGCGGACGTCGTCACCACGACGACGCACAAGACGCTGCGTGGGCCGCGCGGTGGTCTGATCCTCGCGCGCAAGAACGATGAGCTGACGAAGAAGTTCAACTCGCTGGTGTTTCCGGGCAACCAGGGCGGCCCGCTGATGCACGTAATCGCGGCCAAAGCCGTGGCCTTCAAGGAGGCCATGGAGCCGAGCTTCCGAGATTACCAGGCCGCCGTCTGCGCGAATGCGAAAGTCATGGCCGGGACTCTGGCGGAGCGCGGCTACCCGATCGTCTCGGGCGGCACCGAGAACCACCTGATGCTCGTCAGCCTGATCGAGAAGGGCATTACCGGCAAGGCGGCCGACGAGGCCCTGGGCAATGCGAACATCACCGTGAACAAGAACGCGGTGCCGAACGATCCCGAATCGCCGTTCGTGACGAGCGGCCTGCGCCTCGGCACGCCGGCCATCACGACGCGCGGCTTCGGCGCTGAAGAGACGCGCCTGCTGACCGGCTGGATTGCGGATATACTCGACGACATCGACAACACGGCGACGATCGATCGTGTGCGCGGTGACGTGCTCGCGCTGTGCGCGCGGTTCCCCGTCTACTACGGGAGCTGACGTCCCGCGCGGCGAGAGCGGTTGGAAACAACGGTCCCCGAGGGCCTATGCATTGTCCGTTTTGCAGTAACGAGGAAACCAAGGTCATCGACTCGCGCCTGGCGGGTGACGGCATGCAGATTCGCCGCCGCCGGCAATGCCTCGACTGCAACGAGCGCTTCACGACCTTCGAGTCCGCGGAACTCGTCATGCCGCGGCTCATCAAGAACGACAACTCCCGGCAGCCTTTTGACGAGGCCAAGCTCCGCTATAGCATGGTCCGTGCGCTCGAGAAGCGCCCGGTAGGCAGCGACGAACTCGAGGAAGCGATCGGGCGTCTCGTGCACAAGCTGCGGACGATGGGCGAGCGCGAAGTACCATCCCGGCTCGTCGGCGAGCTGGTCATGGAGGAGCTGCGCGCGCTGGACGAGGTGGCGTACGTGCGCTTCGCGAGCGTGTACCGGCGCTTTCAGGACATCACCGAGTTCGAGGAGGAGATCCGCCGCCTGCAGAAGATCTCCGATGCCGCCGCGGCCCGCGAACAGATGTCGCTGTTGCCGGACCTGCTCGAAGGCAAGCGGCGGTGACCCGCCCGTGACGGGCGCTTTCTCCGCCGACGACTACCGCTACATGGCGCAGGCGCTGCGCCTGGCGGCAAACGGCCGTTACACGGCGCGCCCGAACCCGGTGGTCGGCTGCGTGCTGGTGCGCGACGGCGCGGTGATCGGCGAGGGCTGGCACGCGCGCGCCGGCGAGGCACACGCCGAAGTGGTCGCGCTCGAAGCCGCGGGCGATGCGCGCGGTGCAACCGCCTACGTGACGCTCGAGCCCTGTGCCCATCATGGCCGAACGCCGCCGTGCACGGACGCATTGATTGCCGCGGGCGTCACGAACGTCGTTGCCGCGATGCGCGATCCGAACCCGCACGTCGACGGCGGCGGACTCGGCAGGCTGGAAGCCGCCGGCATGAGCGTGCGCGTCGGATTGATGGAGGCCGCCGCGGCGCGGCTGAACCGCGGGTTCGTGTCGCGGGTGACGCACGGCCGGCCGTTCGTCCGGATGAAGGTCGCCGCGAGCCTGGACGGCGCGACGGCGATGCGCGACGGGGAGAGCCAGTGGATTACCGGGCCGGCAGCGCGCGCCGACGTGCAGCGCCTGCGGGCGCGGTCGGGTGCCGTCCTGACGGGCATTGGTACGGTGCTGGCCGACGATCCGTCGCTGACGGTCCGGGATGCCCGGTTCACGGCCGCCGGCCTGCAGCCCGCCCGCGCCATCGTCGATTCCGAGCTTCGGATGCCCCTGTCGGCGGGCATGTTGTGCTTGCCGGGCCAGACACTCATCTATTGCACCGACGACAGCCGTCGCGAGGCGCTGGAAGGCGAAGGCGGCACCGTGATCCGGGTGGGCGAGCCGGGTGGCCGGGTTCCGCTGGACGCGGTCCTGGCGGACCTCGCGGGCCGTGAGATCAACGACGTCCTCGTGGAGGCCGGCCCGACGCTGGCCGGCGCGTTGTTGCAGGCGGGCCTCGTGGACGAGCTTGTGATTTACCAGGCACCCCATATCATGGGTCACGAGACGATTCCGATGTTCGAGACGCCCGGATGGCGTACCCTTGCGGACCGGCGCGCGCTGACGGTCACCGATCGGCGGCAGGTCGGAACGGACACTCGGATCACGGCGACGGTCGCCCAATGAGAGACCCCCTCCGGGGAAAGCATGTTTACCGGCATCATTCGTTACCAGGGCACGATCGACGGCGTTGAGCGGCGTGCGGGGGACGTGCGGCTCACGGTCGCGCTGCCGTCGGATGCCGCGAGTGACCTCGCGCTCGGCGACAGCATCGCGGTGAACGGCGTCTGCCTGACGGTCGCGGCGCTGAGCGGCGCGACGTTTGCGGCCGACGTCTCCAACGAAACGCTCGGCCTGACCACCTTGGGCGATCTCGGCGCGGGTTCGCGCGTGAATCTCGAGCCGGCACTCGCGCTCGGCGAGCGCCTGGGCGGCCACCTGGTCAGCGGTCACGTCGACGGCATCGGCACGGTGCGGTCCGTGGCCGGCGACGCGCGTTCGCTGCGCATCGCGATCGGCGTGCCGGCGGCGCTCGCGCGCTACCTCGCGAAAAAAGGCTCTGTTTGCGTGGACGGCGTCTCGCTTACCATCAACGCGGTATCGGGTGACACGTTCGACGTGAATATCATTCCGCATACGGCCGGTGAAACCACGATCGGGCAGTTTGCCGCCGGGACGCGCGTCAACATCGAAGTGGACCTGCTGGCGCGCTATCTCGAGCGACTGCTCGGCAACAACGACACCGGAATTTCCGAAGACTTCCTGAAGGCCCACGGTTATGCCTGACAACACGACGAAAATCCGCGCTCGCGACGCGAGCTTCGCCGACATCGAGGACATCATCGCCGACATTCGCGACGGCAAGATGGTCATCATGGTCGACGACGAGAACCGCGAAAACGAGGGCGACCTGCTGATGGCCGCGGACAGGGTGCGGCCGCAGGACATCAACTACATGGCAACGCACGGCCGCGGACTGATATGCCTCACGCTGTCGCGCGAGCGTTGTGCCCAGCTTCGGCTGCCGCTGATGGTGATGGACACGGACCAGCATCACGCGACGAACTTCACGGTGTCGATCGAGGCGGCCGAGGGCATCACGACCGGCATCTCGGCGCACGATCGCGCGAAGACCGTGCTCGCCGCAGTCGCGAAGGACGCGCGGCCGGAGGACCTGCGCCAGCCGGGCCACATATTCCCGGTCATGTCGCAGCCCGGTGGCGTGCTGACCCGTGCCGGCCATACCGAGGCCGGCTGCGACCTCGCGCGCCTGGCCGGGCTCGAGCCGGCGGCGGTCATCGTCGAGATCCTGAACGAGGACGGCAGCATGGCGCGGCGCCCGGAGCTCGAGCGCTTCGGCCGCGAGCACGGCATCCGCATCGGCACGATCGCGGACCTGATCCGCTACCGGCTCGAGAAGGAACGCAGCGTCGAGCGCATCTCCGAGGTCGACGTCGAGACCGAGCACGGGCCGTTCCGCATGTACTGCTACGACGACCACGTGAACCGCGCCGTGCACGTCGCGCTGGTGAAGGGCGATCTCGCGAAAGCCGCGACGCCGCTCGTCCGCGTGCACATCCAGGACACGCTGGGCGACGTGATCGGCGTGAAGAGCCGCTCGCTCGGCTGGCCGCTCGACAGCGCCATCGAGCGCATCGCGAAGGAAGAGGCCGGCGTCGTGGTGCTGCTGCGTGAGCAGGAGACGTCCCGGGACTTCATCGACGCGGTGAACCATGTCGGTGCACGGACGGACGAGGTGCACGAACGGCGCAAGGGCGACGCGGTGCTGCGAACCTACGGCGTCGGCGCCCAGATCCTGCGCGACCTCGGCCTGTCCAAAATCCGTGTATTATCGGCGCCCAAGCAGATGTACGCGATCTCCGGGTTCGATCTCGAGATCACCGAATACGTATAAGCACGGCCGCAGCCGCGGCGAACGGTCACGGGAATGGACAAGATCAAGACCACCGAAGGCGATTTGCTGGTGCGGGACGCCCGCTTCGCGCTGGTCGCGTCACGCTTCAACGACTTCATCGTGGAGTCGCTGCTGAAGGGCGCGGTACACGCGCTGAAGCAGCACGGTGCGGCGGAGGCCGACATCGAGATCGTGCGCGTGCCTGGCGCCTTCGAGATGCCGGTGGTCGTGGGCAAGCTCGCCGCCTCGCGGCGCTTTGACGGCATCGTGGCCCTCGGCGCGGTAATCCGCGGCGGCACGCCGCATTTCGACTACGTCGCGGGCGAATGCGTCAGCGGCATCGCCGCCGCCGCGCGCGAACACGGCGTGCCGGTAGGCTTCGGCGTGCTCACGGTCGATACCATCGAACAGGCCATCGAACGTGCGGGCACGAAGGCCGGCAACAAGGGCGAGGAAGCGGCGCTGGCCGTGATCGAAACCGTCAACCTGCTGCGCCGCATCGACTGAGCATGAACGCCAGGACCTCCTCCGCCGGCGCCCGGACCCGAGCGCGCGAACTGCTGGTGCAGGCGCTGTACCAGAAGCAGATCGCCGGGCACGATTGCCGGGAGCTGCTGAGCCAGTTTCACGAGCAGGTGGCCTACGAGCGCGTCGACCAGGCGTTCTTCGACGAGGCCCTGCGCGAAATCTGTCGCGACCAGGCAGGCCTCGAAGCCACGATCGCCGATATCGCCGACCGGCCGGTCGGGCAACTCGACCCGGTCGAGCTGGCGATCCTGCTGGTCGGCGTGCACGAGCTGCGCGACCGCATCGACGTGCCGTACCGCGTCGTCATCAACGAGTCGGTCAACCTCGCACGCCGATTCGGCGCGGAGGACGGGCACAAGTACATCAATGCCTGCCTCGACCGTGCGGCACAGGCGCTGCGTACCGTCGAGATTCAAGCCGACGGCAGTGGATGAATTTGCGCTGATCCGCCGGTACTTCGCGGGCCACGGTCGTGGCAGCGGCGTGCCGGTCGGGATCGGTGACGACGGCGCCGTGCTGCAACCGGCTGCCGGCATGCAGCAGGTGCAGGTCATCGACACGCTCGTCGAGGGCGTGCACTTTCCGTCGGACCTCGCGCCGGCCGACGTCGGCTACCGCGCCGTTGCCGTGAACCTCTCTGACATCGCCGCGATGGGCGCCGTGCCGCGCTGGATGACGCTGGCGCTGTCGTTGCCCGCGGCGGACGAGGAATGGCTGGACGGGTTCGCCAGCGGGCTGCACACCGCGGCGGCGGAGTACGACGTGGCGCTCGTGGGCGGTGACACCACCCGCGCGCCGGTCACGGTCGTCACCGTCCACGTCACGGGCGACGTCGAGCCGGGCGGCGCGATCCTGCGTTCCGGCGCTAAGCCCGGGGACACCGTGTACGTGACCGGCACGCTCGGCGACGCGGCGGCCGGTCTGCGCGGCTTGCGGGAAGGCGACCCGGTACGCGAGCTGCTCTGGCGGTTCACGCGACCCGCCGCGCGTGTGCGCGCCGGGCGGGCGCTCCGCGGCATCGCGTCGGCCGCGATCGACGTGTCCGACGGGCTGCTCGGCGATCTCGGCAAGCTGCTTCTGGCGAGCGGCGTCGGTGCGCGCCTCGACGTTGACGCACTCCCGGTATCAGGGCCGCTCGCGGCACACTTCGACGCGGATGAGCAGCGTCGCTTTGCACTGTCGGGCGGCGATGACTACGAGCTGTGTTTCACGGCGAGCAGCGAGCTGCCGGACACCGGCATCGTCCCGGTGACGGCCATCGGCACCGTGGTGGAGGGCGCCGGCATAGACCTGCGGCTGGACGGGGGGACCTTCGACTACGCCGACGCCGGCTACCGGCATTTCGCCGACGACGAGGGCTGGGCATGACGCCCGCCGTCGAGAACCTGCCGCGCAGGGTGCTCACCAGCCCGGTGAACTTCCTGGCCTTCGGCTTTGGCACCGGGCTCGCGCCGGTCGCGCCGGGGACGTTCGGCTCAATCCCGGGGCTGTTGCTCGGCTGGGCCACGCTGTCGCTGGGACTTTATGTTCAATTGGGCGTGGCGGTTGCGTTGTTCGTCGTCGGTATCTGGCTGTGCGGGCGCTGCTCGCGCAATCTCGGCGTGCACGACCATGGCGGGATCGTCTGGGACGAGATCGCCGGCATGTACGTGACGACGCTGCTGGCGCCGCCGACGATCGCCGGTTTTGCCGCGGCATTCGGGCTTTTCAGGCTGTTCGATATCGTCAAACCGTGGCCGATTCGGGACCTGGATCACAGACTCCGCGGAGGCCTCGGAATTATGCTGGATGACCTCGCGGCCGCCCTTTACGCGTTGATTTTATTCGCAATGTACGGGTGGCTCATGACCTGACAGCCGAGAGAAAACGTGGCCAGCTCTGTCACCGAACTGAAGCGCGACAAGGACGTGCCCGACAAGATCGGTAAGTACGTCATTATCAACAAGATCGGCAAGGGCAGTACCGGCGACGTCTTCCTGTCGCACGACCCGTACTACCGCCGCGACGTCGCGATCAAGGTCTACAACCTCAACGAAGATTCCGATGCCGACCGAGCCCGCGTGTCGCGCAAGATGTTCTTCAACGAAGCCCACATGGTCGGGATGCTGCAGCACCCGAACATCATGCCGATCTACGACGCCGGCGAGGAAGAGGGCAAGTACTACGTCGTCACCGAACACATTCAGGGCGCCCGCACGCTGGCCGCGTATTGCCGCCCGGACAACCTGCTGCGCATCGACGACGTCGTCGAGATCATCTACAAGTGCGCGAAGGCGCTGCACTACGCGCACGGCCGCGGTGTGATTCACCGCGATATCAAGCCGTCGAACATCATGCTGACGACGGACAATGACGTTCGCATCATCGACTTCGGCATCGCGATCGTCAGTGATTCCGAGGTCTCTCGCATCGAGGGCATCGCCGGCAGCCCGAGCTACATGTCGCCGGAGCAGGTGCAGTCCGAAGAACTGACGCCGCGCTCGGACCTGTATTCGCTAGGCGCCGTCATGTACGAACTGCTGACCGGCTTCCGCCCGTTTCGGGCCGACAACCTGTCGAAGCTGCTGCACCAGATCGTCTACGCGACGCCGCCGCCGATCCACACCTACCGCGAAGACATCCCCGAGGAGCTCGAGGAAGTCGTGGTTCGCAGCATGCTGAAGAACCCCGACATGCGGCCGTCGAGCGGCGCCGTCATGGCGGCGGACCTGACGCGCGTCTACAAGGACCTGCGCACCAAATACGACAGCCTCGACAACCAGGAACACTTCGATCTGCTGCGCACGCTCACGTTTTTCCACGAGTTCTCGCACGCCGAGATCTGGGAAGTGTTGCGGGCGTCCGACTGGCACGAATACCGGGACGGCGAAGATATCGTCAAGGAAGGCGAGATCGACGACCGCTTCTACATCATTGTCTCGGGCAACGTGACGGTGGCGGCGAACGGCAAAACCGTCGGCGCATTGTCAAGCGGGCAGTGTTTTGGCGAGACGAGTTATGTGCGCGGCGCAAAGCGCCAGGCATCGATCACGGCCAACGGCGCGGTCACGATCCTGCGCGTCAGCTCCACGCTGATGGAGCAGGTGTCGTCCAGCTGCCAGCTCCGCTTCAACAAGGTCTTCCTGCGCTCACTGATCACGCGCCTGCAGGGCGCAGGTGCGGCGAACACCTGATCGGCGCATTTACGCGCCGAACTTCAAGCTGATTCGAGCAAGTCCCTCCGCGGAGGGGTTATCGACCGCCTGGTAAAAAAAGTTACCGCGGTAACGTCGAATTTCCGCTATCTAACGCGAGCGGCCGCTCGAACGGCCGTCGTCAGGCTGCCACTGTAGGCTGCATTCGGCCATGACCGGTCGTTCGATCCAGTCGATTAGTAGCATTGCCACTCGCATGCCCAATCGTTCTCGTGGCCTTCTGGTTTGGCCCCGATATTTCGGACCGGTTGATTAAGTCCTCACGGGCTGGTTTTCGTACTGTACTGGACTGAGATAGCCCAGGTAAGCATGTGAGCGTTTCCGGTTATAGAAGCGCTCGATGTAATC